>ERZ1027046.431-NODE-431-length-19312-cov-9.395700_pt1 | contig 19312 bp, 16 predicted proteins | sample MGYA00519431_ERZ1027046 | MGnify/ENA primary metagenome ERZ1027046 (study PRJEB26926, sample SAMN06164587) | human gut metagenome | biome: ENVO:00009003; feature: ENVO:2100002; material: ENVO:00002003 | host: Homo sapiens | place: USA | collected 2012 ...
TCAACTCGGTCTACGTCTTTGACGACCGGGTCGTGCTCAATTTCAACTTCACGGACGATGCCAAAACGGTCACCCGTGAGGAAGTGTTGGGTTCGAGTGCTGTGGAGAATGCTCCACCATGCATAAGCCACTAACAGAAGTTAGTGGCTTTTTTTGCACTATACGCGGACTTATGTTAGTGTATAGAGAATTAGGGACTCGAACAGCACGGCCGCGCCGCAGGCGGGGCAATCAAAGCCCTAGCAGGGCTTTGATTAGTGCGCGGGTTCCAACGGTCAGGAATGTCTACCGGGGATGATGCTCAAAAGTCCAGCTGGTCAGAGAATGGTTTGAAATCTTTATGCCCCCTTTTCAGTCGTTTGTAGCAAGTTTGTAGCAGATCTGTAGCAAAATTCGGGGAGGATCGGCAAAATGGCTCCGAAAACCCGATTTTTTGCAGATTTTTGGGTATAAAATTTTATCCTCAAATTTTGTACAGAATGACGGTGGCAAAACAAAAAAGAAAAACGTCAAACGCGAGAGATTGCTCTCTCATGCGTTGACGTTTTTTCTGGTTTGTGGGGATTATTCTTCTGGCAGAGCCAAAACTTCATCTTTGACCAGTTGATTGGCCGAGTCAAAGGCTTCGATCATCTGGTTGGCTTTCGGATCTAAAACCTATTATTCAAAATGATAACACGGGGCTGTTGCACACGCCCCAACAAAAAAGACCAGAGTTATTTAGCCAAAAGGCTGAACCGGTCCGTAAAAAGTAGACAATGCGCCGCTTGCCTTGGCACGCTCTTCCAAGCCTTCCAGCTCACCCTTCTGCCCCACATTGCCGCACACGGCAATGACTTCGCAGTTGTTATAGTGCTCTTTCAGCCACGGGATGATAATCGATGTGTCCAGACCGCCGGAATATGCCAGCACGACCTTTTTGACTTCAGACATAGGAACTGCCTTCGTTCAAACCAACTTATATATTTTTCGATTTCCCTCGTGCAATTTCATGATTGCAGTGTCCATTATCCGGGCACTTGGAAAATGTGTAAAAAGTGTTCTGTATATAGCAGCAATATGAAAGCAGTATTTCACAGCTGGGCATTATGAATCTATAATAGGTAGCTGGAAATAAACAGAAAGAGGGTCTTTTTGATGGCAACGATATTTCCAAGAGAAGAAAAGGCAGAGGCACTGTTCGGGGAGATCCTGAAAAATCCAGAAGCCTGCCACCGCCTGATGGATACCTTCAACGACTCGCTGGACATGGCAGACGTACTGGATGCGCCGGCCGTGAGTGCACAGCAGTTTGCCGCAGCACTGTTCAATGCCTACGAGAACAAGGATCTGTCTGCCTTTCTGATGGCGATCTGCCAGCACAGTATGTTTGACCTGCTACGGAACGCTGCCCTGATCCCGTTCAAATTCAACGCCGATGGTCAGCCGAACCCGGTGATCCTGACGGATGATGCCGGCGTTCTTTTGCCGAACAACAAATTTGCCGTGAGCAGCAAGGTATACGACCGGTTCATCCGGGTGTTCCAGAAGCAGGAAAAGGTAAAAATGTACCTTGCCAGCGGCTACTGCAAGTATCACGGCTACGACGAAGGCTCGATGGATGTGGTGGAGTACCACTACAACCAGCATTTGGGGCTGCTGCTGATCTACGAACTGCCGGACACCGTGAAGCAGAAGGTAACGGAAGCGGAGGCCTACTCCACCGTCTGGGATATCCAGATGAAGCTGCAGCACGCACTGCCCCGTTCCGTGGTCTACTATGGACAGGATACGCTCAAGGACGGCGGAACCCGCTACGATGAACTTGGCGTTTTTCTGCCGCTGGAACACTTTGCCGACCGGCTGGAACGCCATGTGGAAACTACTACCAAGATCGTTTACGGGGAGTAAATGCCCTGTAAACGAACTCCTTTTATAAGTGCATCACAGCAAAACAAAACGCAGCGAACCGTTAAAAGATTCGCTGCGTTTTGCCTTATATGAGAGAATGGAAATGCTGCACATCAGGTGCAATAACGGAAAGTCTTGTCAGTGACAATACGGGCGAAGATCAGCCCTAACGGCAGTGCCACGATGATGAGAATGGCATCTGCAAACCATGTGGCGGAGTCCATCAGAGACAGGATGCCCAGATTATAGATGGCACGGTAGAAATACAGTCCCGGTACCATGATAACGATGGACGGCACGGTGACGGAGATGCGGGGATAACCGGCGGCGCTCTTCAGGCAGGAGGCCAGCAGTCCGGACAGCAGTGCGCCCAGAAACGCTGCAACAGCGGGCGGAAAGCCCGCAAGGCTCACCAGCTCCAGCCGGAACGTGTTCGTTACCGCACCGATAAGGGCGGCGCAGACTGCCAGGTTCCGGGGACTGTTGAACATGAGCGAAAAGCCGAACACACCGCCAAAACTTGCCAGCAGCCGGAACACGATCTCTTCCGGGAGTGTCAGGCTCAGGGCAGGGAACTGCACCGGCTGCAAATGCAGCAGCAGTGCCATGATCCAAGCCGTCATGGTTGCCACCAGAATGATGAGGACGGCGTAGGCCAGACGTTCCAGCCCGGAGCGCATATCCAGCTTGGCAAGGTCGATGCCGCTGGTAATGAACGGAAAGCCCGGAATGATGAAGAGCATGGAGCAGATATACCCCGCCTCGTGCTGCGCCGATACGGCAAACAGCACCTCTGCCAGCTTCAGCAGGATGGCATACACGAGGCTTGCTGAACAGACCGACGCCGTAATGCCCAGAAACAGGGTGAAATGGTGCTTTGTCAGCTTGCACCGTACAAAGTTGCCGATGCCTGCACCGCAGAAGGCACACAGCATTTCCACAATGCCGCCGCCCAGCAGAAAGGTGAAGCAGCTGCAGGCCAGTGCAGCTGCAAAGCCCAGTGCGATGGGCGAATACAAGCCGTGGATGCGCTCGATCTCATCGAGGTGGCTGTGCAGTTCTTCGCCGGTCATAAATTTTCCTTCCCGGTCGAAGTCGTTGACGAAATGCTCCAGTCGGTTCAGCCGGGAGGTATTCACGCCCGTATTTGTCAGACAGAGTGACTGGGTATAACACTGGTCACCGTCAAAGCAGGTGAACTCAATGGACAACAGGCCGATGTCCGCTGTTGTTGTGACTCCCAGCTCCCGCGAAAGGGTGTTCATGGAGCTTCGGACACGCCATGCGCCGGTGCCGCATTCCAGCAGCATCAGCCCGGTGCGTCCAATGACGGAGGCTTTTTCCACAAGCCCCGCCTCGGTAATGGGAACGCCCTTGCTGGCCGACGCATAGTCGTGCCAGTAAACTTCCATGTGATTTTTGATGATCTCACTTTGCTGTTGTCCCATACCGGAAAGCCTCCTTTGTGATATGGGAATGTTGCAGCCGTTTCAAGACTGCGGTGCTATTATAAGGGAAATTGCAGGGCGGGTAAAACGTATCTTGGATATGTCGGCAATGTTCGTTTGGTATTTCAAAGAAGAAAATACGTTGCGTTTTTGGCGGCTCTGCGGTAGGATAGAAAAAACACGCCGAAAGGAAACTGCCGTGACCCTTCAACAACTCCGCTATGTCACGGCTGTTGCCGGCGCCGACACCATCGAACAGCTGGCTGAGTACATCGGTGTGGAGCCTGCAGACCTTTCCGCTACTGTGGAGCAGTACAATAAGGTTTGCGCCGAGGGCTACGACAGCGACTTTGCCAAGGACCCGCACTTCCTGAATGCAGTTGCAAAGGCTCCCTTCTACGCCCATGTCACCACCCCGAGTCTGGGCTTTGCACTGGTGACCACCGGCGGCTTTGTGACCACCAATGACCAGCAGGTGCTGAACGAGGATTATCAGCCCATCGAGGGCCTGTACGCCTCCGGCAACACCTGCGGTATGCGCTTCGGCCCCGAGTATATCACCCCGATCCCCGGTGTGAGCATTGGTATGTGCCTGACGCTGGGCCGCGAACTGGGCAAATACCTGGCTGCAAAGTAAGCAGCTGCCTTCGTCAAGGCCTGATCGGCTGCAGGAAAGCCCCATAAGCAATAAAAGATCCCGTCCACTTCTGGGTGAACGGGATCTTTTTTGCGTATCAGACAGGAAAAAGCGGCTCAGAGGTCGCTTTTCTCCTGCCCCAGATTATCGGATTCCAGATCGTACAGGCCGTGCTGCAGGTGCTCTTCCATCATGACCCGGGCACGCTTGGCGTCATGCTTGCGGAAAGCGTCCAACAGAATCCCGTGGTAGTAGATGCCGCCATAATAGCCTGTGGAAAGGATCAGCATCTTGCCCAGATTGGCCCGGCGCTGGAAGGTCTCGTTCATAATGGCAATGGTGTAGGCGTTGCCGCAGGCGTTGATGATCTCCATGTGGAACGCCACGTCCGCGGTGATGAACTCTTCGCACTTGCCCACAGAGGCCTTCATGGTCTTGAGGTAGCCCTCCAGTTTGGCGATCAGCTCCGGCGAGGCGGTCTGGGCCACCTGTGCGCAGACTGCCGGTTCCACGATGCTGCGGAACTCCAAGATCTGCTTCATGGTCTCGGTAGCATCGATGGTGGGAGCCGGTTCCTCCACATTGGAATAGAAGGCCGAAAGATCGTCCGAGATCAGGAAGGTGCCCTTGCCGTGCACGCTTTCCAGAATGCCCAGCGCAATGAACTGCTGCAGGGCGCTGCGCACGGACACACGGCTGACCCCCAGCTCTTCGCACAGCTGGTTTTCACTGGGGATCTTTTCGCCCACGGTCCAGTTGCCGTTGCGGATATTTTTGCGGATATAGTGGGCAATCTTTCCGGTAACGCTGCCCTTATCGGCCATAGTGGAACACCTCTTTGTATTACAACTTTTTCTAACTATATCATAGGATGTTGCAAAAGTAAATCAAAATCAGCGAAAACTGGCAGAAAAAACTTGTATGCAGACAACTGCTCACGGGATCAGGACGGCTTTGGTCAGGCTTTCGTCCCGGTGCACAAGGCGGTCGAACACCTGCGCACCCTCGGCCAGCGGAAAGCTCTGCCACAGGCCGGTCAGGCCGGCGCGGCCCTCGGCAATGGCCTGCAGGCAGACCGGATACTCCCCGGCGGAGGAATAGCTGAACTGCACATCGATCTGCTCGGTGATGCAGCGCTGCAGCGGGAAGTCGATGGTCCGGGCGTGGTTGCCGATGACCATGATGCGTCCGCCCTTGCGCACCAGCTCCATGGCCTGTGTAAAGGAGTTTTGGGAACCGACGGCATCGTACACCACATCGGCACCGCGCTCTTCGGTGAGTTGCGGCAGCTGAGCGCAGTCCAGTGCACCCAGCTGTGCGGCCAGCTGCATGGTCCGGGCGTGGTGGCCGCTTATGCAGACCTGTGCGCCCTGACTTTTTGCGGCGATCAGGGTCATCAGGCCAATGGTGCCGTCACCGATCACGGCAGCGGTCTGCCCGGTGGCAAGGCCGCTGCGCAGCACTGCGTGCATTCCCACGGCAAACGGTTCCACAAGGCAGCCCTGTTCAAAGCTGACGGTGGGCGGCAGGGCATACAAAGTGCGGGCCTTTACGGCGATGTACTGGGCCATGGCACCATTTTTGCGGTACTCGGTGCAGGCAACGCCTACGATGCGGCGCTGTGCGCAGAGGTTGTGCATCCCGTGGGTGCAGAACCAGCAGTGGCCGCAGTATTCGGTGGAATCAAAGGTGACGCGGTCGCCCACGGCCCAGCTCTGCACGGCTTCGCCCAGCTGCGCAATGGTGCCGCTGGCTTCGTGGCCCATGACCAGCGGCGGGATGCGCCGCCCGTTCTCACCGCTGCTGCCGTGCACATCGCTGCCGCAGATGGCGCAGGCCTTTACCTCCACCAGCACCTCGTCCGGTGCCGGTTCAGGGCGGGGAACATCCCGGTATTCAAAGGTATGCGGTGCGGTGAACACCAGTGCTTTCATCATGTTTACCATTCTGCCACGCTCCCGTCCTCATGCCTCCAAACCGGGTTCTTCCAGCTATGCGGGGTTTGGCCCTCTTCCTCCACCAGAGCCTTGTTCACCTCTACGCCAAGGCCGGGCTTCTGGGGCAGGCTGACAAAGCCGTTCACGAACTTGAAATCCTCGGGGTTCAGCGCATAGTCCAGCACGCTGCGGCCCTCGTTGTAGTGGATGCCGATGCTTTGCTCCTGAATGGCCGCGTTGTAGCAGGTGGCATCCAGATTCAGGCAGCTGGCAAGGGCCACCGGGCCAAGCGGGCAGTGGGGAGCAAGGGCCACATCGTGGGCTTCGGCCATGGCGGCAATCTTCTTGCACTCGGTCAGGCCACCGGCATGGGAAAGGTCCGGCTGCACGATGTCCACGCCGCCAATGGCCAGCAGACGCTTGAAATCGTACTTGGTGAACAGGCGTTCACCGGTAGCAATGGGGATGTTGCAGGCCGCCGCAATCTCGGGAAAATACTCCATGTTATCGCAGAGAACGGGTTCCTCAATGAACATGGGGTCGAACTCTTCCAGCTTTTTGGCCACGATCTTTGCCATGGGCTTGTGCACCCGGCCGTGAAAATCAATGGCAATGCCAAAATCCTTGCCGCAGCTCTCACGCACGCTGGCTACGCGCTCCAGCAGGGCATCGATCTTGGCGTAGCTGTCCAGAAACTGCAGCTCGTCGGTGCCGTTCATCTTGATGGCGGTGAAGCCTTGCTTTTTCTTTTCCAGCGCAGCGCGGCCCACATCGGCGGGGCGGTCGCCGCCCACCCAGCTGTACACCCGCATCTTATCGCGGCAGCTGCCGCCCATCAGCTGCCAGACCGGCACATTGAAGTATTTGCCCTTGATATCCCACAGGGCCTGATCGATGCCGGAGATGGCGCTCATCAGGATGCCGCCGCCGCGGTAGAAGCCGCCGCGGAACAGCACAGTCCACAGGTCTTCGATCTTCATGGGGTCGGCACCAATGAGGTACGGCTCCATCTCATGGATGCACTCGCATACGGTGGCGGCGCGGCCTTCCAGCACCGGCTCGCCCCAGCCGGAAATGCCTGCATCGGTGCTGATCTCAATAAAAGCCCAGCGGGGACGCACCAGCCATGTCTGAAGTTTTGTGATCTTCATAGCAATGCTCCTTTGAGAACAAAAAACACTGTACGATTCCAGCCGTGTTTCTCCGTCAGGGATCGTACAGTGTCAAAGATTATTGCAAATTACGGAGTCTGCAGGCTGCCGTCGCGGTTGCGGGTTTGAGTCCAGGTGGTCACAGTATTCTCACAGGGATACTTTGCGGCCTCCTTCTCATTCAGGTCTACGCCGAGACCGGGCTTGTCGTTGGCGTAAACAAAGCCGTCGTTGCCGTACTCGGGCATACCGGGGAACACTTCCAGCAGAGCGCCGTGGTTATCCTTCAGCTTCTGGATGACGAAGTTGGGCGGTTCGATGCCGCTCCACTCTTGCAGGCCCAGATTCTGAGCGGCCAGATCGATGTGGATGTTGGCTGCATGGGCCAGCGGGCTCATGTCGCCGGGGCCGTGCCAGCAGATGCGCACACCATACTGCTCGCAGAACATCTGCAGCTTGCGGGCCGGGGTGATGCCGCCCACCTGGCTCAAATGCACGCGCATGTAGTCGATGCTGCGGTTCTGCACCAGCTTCTTGTACTCGGCAGGGTTGTTGAACAGCTCGCCCTGGCTCAGCGGGGTCACGCTGGTCTGCTTGATCTTATCCAGCCATTCCACCTGCTCCAGAGGCACAACGTCCTCCATGAAGAACAGCTTGTAAGGTTCCATCTCCTTGACAAAGGTGACAGCCTCGGTGGGGTGGATGCGCTCGTGCACATCGTGCACCAGATCAATGTCGAAGCCTTCCTTGGCACGGATGCCGTCGAACAGCTTCAAGGTGTCGCGCATATACTTCTTGCTGTCCAGATAGACGCCCGGCTCTGCGCCCTTGGCTGCCCACTCCGGAGCAGGGCCAAAGCCGCCGCCGCCGTAGCCGCCGCACTGGCAGCGGATGTGCTTGACACCGATGGAACGATACTTCTCGATGTTCTCGCAGATCTCGTCCACATTGGCACCGTCCACATGGCGGTACACCGGAACACCGGCGCGCATTTTGCCGCCGAACAGGTCGTACACAGGCATGTTGGCCATTTTGCCCTTGATGTCCCACAGGGCCATATCCACACCGGAGATGGCATTGTTGACGATGGGGCCGCAGCGCCAGTAGGCGTTCTGGTGCATCAGCTGCCACAGGTCGGAGATGTTGCGCACATCCTTGCCGATCAGCAGCGGACGCAGATAGGTCTCAATGAGATGCTGCACGGTCAGGTGGCGGTAAGCGAAGGTGGCGCAGCCCAGACCGTACAGGCCCGGCTCGCTGGTCTCCACCTTCACCACCACCAGATTGATGCCCTCGGGGGCGGTGCAGATCACTTTAATATCGCGTATGGTAGGGGCCATGACAGGGTTCCTCCCTTTTTATGTGTTGATTACTTGACCAGATAGCCACCGTCAACGGGGATCAGGGCACCGTTCAGGTAGTCGGATGCAGCGGAAGCCAGGAAAACGACGGGACCCTTCATATCCTCGGGCAGGCCCCAGCGGCCAGCGGGGATGCGCTTGGTGCACTCGTCCTTGCGCTCCTGCGTCATGTTGGCGCACATCTCGGTGTCCATGTAGCCCGGGCAGATGCAGTTGATATTGATGCCGCGGCCGGCGCAGTCAACAGCAACGCTCTTGGTCAGCTGAGCAACAGCGCCCTTGGTTGCGGTGTAGGCAGGCACGGTGGTGCAGCCGAAGTAGGAAGCCATGGAGCCGATGGTGATGATCTTGCCGCCGGTGGGCTGCTTGAGCATGACCTGCAGAGAACGCTGGATCATGAACCAGACGTGGTCCAGATTGATCTTCATGACCAGATCCCACTGCTCTGCGGGGAACTCCTCGGGCAGATAGCGGCGCTGGATGCCTGCAGCGGGGACCAGAACGTCCAGACGGCCGTCCAAAATCTGCAGTGCTTCGTCAAAGGCGCGGTTCAGGTCAGCACGGTCGGCCAGATTGCCGATGACGGAGTAGGCTTCCAGACCCTTGGCGCGGTACTCCTCGCACACCTTCTCGACCTTTTCCTTCTGCACGTCGATGATAACGACCTTGCAGCCTGCCTCCAGCAGACCTTCGGCCATGCCGCGGGACAGACCCTGTGCGCCGCCGGTAACGATCGCATGCTTGCCGGCAATATCAAACTTAGTAAGAGCAGCCATAATAATGATCTCCTTCTATTTTATAATGTACGTGTTTATATCAGGGCCAGAGGGTCAGTCCTCTGCGCCGTCGAACAGGATAACGGTCTTCTTGACAGCCGGATCGGGATGAACGATGTTGTTGAAGACCTTTTCGATCTCGCTGAACTTGACGAAGGTGGTTGCAAGACCTTCCATGTGGTACTTGCCCTCGGCCATCTTCTGTGCAGTGGGGACCCACTGGTTCAGGCTCATGCGGGTGCCGCAGATGGTCAGCTCGCGGCCATTGATCATCTGCTGGGTGATCTTTTCGGGCACGGTGCAGAAGCCCATGGGGACCACACGGCCTGCGTTGCACACGATGCCGGGCTGCATGATCATGGTCAGGCTGCCGGGGAAGCAGGCGGAGTCGAATGCGACGGTGCAGCCGTGGCCGTTGGTGATCTTCTGCACTTCGGCAACGATGTCCTGCGTTTTGCTGTTCACGGTGTAATCGGCACCGAACTGCTTGCTGCGCTCCAGACTGCTGTCGCTGATGTCGCAGCAGATGACGGTTTTAGCACCCTTGAGCTTGCAGGCCTGTGCAATGATGGTGCCGATGGTGCCGGTGCCCAGAATGAACACCACATCGTCCTCGCACACGCCTGCACGGCTGGTGCTGTGCTCGCCGATGGTCAGCGGCTCGATCAGAGCGGCATCTTTCCAGGGAATGCTGTCGTCGATCTTGTAGACGTAAGGCTCTTCGACGCACCAGTATTCACGCCAGCCGCCGTTGGTGCCGCTGCCGCGCACCAGAACGTGCTCGCAGACATTGCCGCGGCCATGCTTGCACTGGTAGCACTCGCCGCAGCGGATCACGTAGTCAATCACGACGTGGTCGCCCACCTTGATGTTTTTGCAGTCTGCGCCAACCTTGGTGACCAGACCAACATTCTCGTGGCCGGGGATCAGCGGGTAGCGGGAGTTGGGGTTCTCGCCCTTATAAATATGGATGTCGCTGCCGCAGACACCAGCAGCCATCATCTTGATCTGGACTTCGTTGTCCTTCGGTTCAGGGATCTCAGTCTCGCGCATCTCAAAGTGGAGCGGCTCGGTGACCCAACACTCTTTCATAACAGTAGACCTCCTTGTTGGTGATCAGTGATCTTCTTGTAAATGTTCCGTCGTCGTATCTTGTTGTAATACAAGATTCATTGGCTTTAGTATACACGACAATACAAGAAAAGCAAGAGGAAATTTGAAAAAATAGGGTTTTAAGGATGATTTTCGACTAACTGCACAATTCTGAGCATGCCGTTTTGTGATACAAGACGGAAACCAATGTCAAGACAAGTGCCCGGCAGAGCATAAGAGCGGAATAGAAGGAGCATTAAAAATAAAGATACGGCAAAGAATAGCAGCTGCGGGCAGAAATTCTGACGAAACTGGACATGTATCACAGAAAAAACGGAAGGACGGATCGTTTTATGGATATTTCCTATTATAAATGCCTCTTGCGGAAGATGAACTTGTTTCGGCCAAAAAACAAGTTGGGGTGTGCCAGCGGTGCCGGATCGGGTCGGAAGAGGGGAGAAAGAGGCGGTGGACGGTGGAAGCCGGCAGAAAAAAATGAAGCCAAAAAGTGAAAAACGTCAACTTGAACGGACAAAAAGCACAGGAATATGAAGAGATGTGACAACGATAAAACGTCAAAAAAGTCAAAAGTGTAACAAAAGTGGCTAAAAATCTTAAGTTTTACCTTTGAATTGTACAGATTTGCATTTTGAAACAAGTGCACTCTGCACAAAAAACATGTAACTTGTAAAAAGAATGTTGACAAGGCTTGTATTACATGCTATTATGTTGGCAACAGAAAGTCCCACGCAGGTGGGCGCCAGAAAAGTACGTGCAGACCGGCTGACACAAGCCCGGTCATGATGTTTAAGAAAATTGGAGGACAACAAGATGAAACAGTACATCAACCGCCGTGATTTCCTGAAGGCTGCTGGCGTGACCGCAGCTGCCGCTGCTCTGGCTGGCTGCGGTGTCACTTCCGGCTCCACCGCCACTGCATCCAGCACGGCTGCATCCAGCACCGCCGCTGCCGGCAAGTACGATGATGTCAAGGCCGATGTCACCCTGACCATGAGCCATCAGATGGCTGCAAGCCACTCCATCAACAAGACTGCTGAGGAGTTCGCTCGTCTGGTCGCTGAGAAGTCCGAGGGCAAGATGAAGGTGGACGTTTACTCCGCTGCAACTCTGGGCACCGAGACCGAGAACCTGCAGGCCCTGACTAACGGCACTCTGGATCTGGCCGTGATCGCTGCCGAGTTCTATGCAAACTACGTGGACGAGGCCGGCTGCCTGTGCCTGCCCTTCGTATACAGCAGCTACGACGACTGCGCTGAGAAGCTGGCCGGTGAGGCTGGCACCACCGTTGCACAGATGATCCTGGACAAGACCAATGTCCGCATTCTGGACTACTACGTGCTGGCATTCCGTCAGATCTTTACCACCGATAAGCCTCTGAACACCGTGGACGATATGTCCGGCCTGATCATCCGCATCCCGGACTCCTCTACTTATAAAGAGACCTTCACCCAGCTGGGCGCTGCTCCCACTCCTGTGGCATGGGGCGAGACCTACACCGCACTGGATACCGGTCTGGTGTCCGCTGTGGAGAACATCCCCGAGTCCATCATGTCCGCCTCCATGCAGGAAGTGTGCAAGTACGTCAACGTTTCCAACCACATCATTGGACCCACCACCATCTCCGTTTCCGAGCAGGTGTTCCAGAAGCTGACCGAAGAGCAGCAGAACATCCTGACCGAGGCCGCTAAGGAAGCCTGCGAGTTTGGCCTGAATGCTACCAAGGACGGCAGCGATGCAAACTTCGACGCTCTGGAAGGTGCCGGTCTGGAAGTGGTGGACACCGATGTTGACAGCCTGAAGGCAAAGATCAACTACAACGCATATGCTTGTGCAAAGACCGATGTCGGCAAGCAGATCCTGACTTCCATGGGTGTTGCTCTCTGATAGACCGTCCGTCTTTCCCTGAAAAAATGTGCGGGCAGGCCGCAAAGGGCTTGCCCGCACTTAATTGAAGAAAAGGAGATGAGCCCCCGCATGAAAAATGTGCGTAAAACGGTGGATAAGATCCTGAATGTGTGCATTCTGGTTCTCTTCATCGCAATGTTCGGTGTTACCACCCTGAACGTTATCATGCGTTATATCTTTAACTCGCCGCTGAGCTTTGCAGTCGAGTTTGGCCGCTACACCTTTGCAGGCATGGTCTATCTCGGCTCCATCTACGTCATGCGCGACGACGGCCACATCGGTCTGGACATCGTGGTGGATGCTCTTCCGGAGCCGCTGCACACCATCGTGAAAAAGTTCTCCCGCGTGCTGGTTCTTGCCTATCTGGCCATATTCTTCTGCATGAGCACCCGCATGGTTATTGAGAACTGGACCAACCGTTCCAGCACCATGCATCTGCCCATGTCTGTTGTGTATCTGGCCATGGTCATTGGCAGTGCCGGTATGTTCATTGAAGAGCTGCTTCTCCTGCTGGGCAAGGGCGGCAGCGAAAGATTAGATGCAGGCGACATGGGAGGTGGCATGTAATATGTGGATGATCATTGGTATCTTCTTTCTGATGCTGCTCATCGGCGTGCCTGTTGCGTTCGGTGTTGGCATCTCCTCCATGCTGTATCTGGCCCTGAATGGTAAGGATCTCGTCATCCTCACCCAGCGCATCTTCGCTGGCGGTGACTCCTTCACCCTGATGGCAATTCCGCTGTTCATCTTTGCAGGCGAGATCATGAATGCCTGCGGCGTTACCAAGCGCATCGTCGGCTTTGCAAACGAGCTGGTCGGCTTTATCCCCGGCGGTCTGGCACACGTCAACATTCTGGCATCCATGCTGTTTGCAGGCGTTTCCGGTTCCACCTCTGCCGACGTTGCTTCCATCGGCGGCATGCTGATCGGCTCCATGGACGAAGCCGGTTTCGACCGCGACTACGCCACCGCTGTCACCGCTGCATCCGCAACCATCGGTTCCATCATTCCGCCATCTATCCTGATGGTGCTGTACAGCTCCATCACCGGTATCTCCGTTGGTAAGCTGTTCATGGCAGGCGTGATCCCCGGCATTCTGGTGGGTGTCAGTCAGATGATCTACGCTTTCATCAAGGCAAAGAAGAACCCTGCCAAGTACGACGGCGATGTGAAGGTCAAGTTCGACTTCAAGCGCATGGTCAAGTCCTTCATCAATGCTCTGCCTGCGCTGGTCATGCCTCTGATCATCATTGGCGGCATCCTGTCCGGTGTGTTCACTGCAACCGAGGCCGGTGCAATCGCCGGTGCTTACGGTCTGATCATCGGCATCTTCGTCTACAAGGAGTTCACCTTTGAGGGTGCCATCAAGACGGTCCTCAGCGCAGCCCGCACCTCCGGCATGACCATGCTCATCGTGGCAAGCACTACCGCATTTGGTTACTGCCTGGCCATCGAGAAGTTCCCCGAGCAGGTGTCCGCTCTGCTGACCGGCATCTCCACCAACCCCAACGTCCTGATGCTCCTGATGATCATTGCCATGTGCATCATCGGCATGTTCATGGATACCACCTCTGCCGCCATCATCATGGTGCCCATCTTCTACCCCATCGCCGCAGCTGCCGGCATCGACGGCATCCACTTCGGCATGGTCATGGTGCTCACCTTCATTCTGGGCGGCATCACTCCTCCCGTTGGCGTTACCCTGTACATCGCAACCGCTGTTGCAAAGATCAAGTTCACCAATCTGCTCAAGGAAATGTGGCCGTTCATCCTTCTGTTCATCGCGGTCATGTTCGCAGTTGCTTACTGCCCGGCTATCTGCCTGACCATCCCCAACATGCTGGCCTGATCTGCAGCCGGACAGCAGATGCTCATGAAAAGCTTTTTCTAAATTTTCTCCTAAATCTCCTATCCCTTGCTTTGCATTCTCCATTACTTCCCAACGATTTCCCAAAACAGAAACCATTCGTGCAGAGGTCAGGCTGCTTTCATCCCTCCCGGGTGGAAGCGGCCTGATTCTCTTTTTTTGCCAAAGACCCGGAAAGGAGCATTGTTTATGGCACAACTTGTTACCCTTGGCGAGACCATAGCCGCCTTTGCGCCAGACCGCATGGGCCCGCTGCGCTATGTTTCCAACTACGGCATCCGCATTGCGGGGGCCGAGAGCAACACTGCCATTGGCGGCGTAACGCCGGAGAACATCCCGGAGTTCCGCAAGGCGGGCTGCCTTGGCGTGGGCCTTGCCAGCAGCCTGATGCCGAAGGGCAAGGCCGTCTGCCCGTTGTGGGTGGGCGGCTTTGCTGCGTGAACCACTTTCACTCCTGAAATGAACTGCATGAAAAATCAGAAGGCCTCATTCTATTGACTTTGCCTTTGCAGGGGAGTATACTCCATGTCACCAAGAATATTACGGCTATGACGAGAAAAAGTACCCGGAAGGAATGCTGCAGAGAGCTGCCGGTTGGTGCAAGGCAGTGCAGGGCATCCGTGGGAAGATCCTCTCCGAGCTTTTCGGCTGAATGGGCGGTGTGCGCCCCAGTAAGCAGGAACGGCAGGCCTCCGTTATCACGGGCCGCGCGTTGTTGGACGTGCACTGAGTGGTCAGCGTTGTGCTGGCAATAAGAGTGGTACCGCAGAGGATTTTACACGCCTTTGTCTCTTACAGACCGTAGGGGACAAGGGCGTTTTGTTTTGCGGATGCTTTTGTCCCAAAGCATGTCAGAAGGAAAAGGAGAAGCAATTATGAAAACACTGGAAAAAGTAAGCGACTTTGTGGGCAAGTACATGGCCGCCATTGTTATTGTGGTGGCCGCGGGTGCCCTGTTCTTCCCCGGCCCGTTCAGCGTGGTAAAGACGGCGTGGGTCAATAACCTGCTGGGCATCGTGATGTTCGGCATGGGCCTTACCCTGAAGCCGGAGGACTTCAAGGTGGTGTTCAGCCGCCCGAAGGATGTGATTGTGGGCTGCGTTGCACAGTTTACCCTCATGCCGTTTCTGGCATGGGCGCTCACGCAGGTGTTCCACCTGCCCACCGAGCTGGCCATTGGCGTGATCCTGGTTGGCACCTGCCCCGGCGGCACCTCTTCCAACGTGATGACCTACCTTTCCAAGGGCGACGTTGCACTGTCCGTTGGCATGACCGCTGTTTCCACCGTGCTGGCTCCGCTCCTCACTCCGCTGCTCACCCTGCTGTACGCTGGCCAGCGTGTTGACGTGAACCCCATGAGCATGTTCATGTCCATCGTCAAGGTGGTGCTGGTGCCCATCGCACTGGGCTTTGTGGTCAATCACTTCTTCCATAAGTTCACCGAGGAAGCCGTCCGTGTGCTGCCTCTGGTCTCCACTACCGCCATCGTGCTGATCATCTGCGCCGTGGTCTCCGCCAACAGCGCCAAGATCATGACCAGCGGTCTGCTGATCCTTGTGGTGGTCATCCTGCACAATGTGCTGGGCTACCTCACCGGCTTTGGCGTGGGCAAGCTGCTCAAGCTGGACTCCACCAAGTGCCGCGCGATCTCCATCGAGGTGGGTATGCAGAACTCCGGCCTTGCAACCAGTCTGGCCGCCGCACACTTTGCACAGTATCCGCTGGCTACCATTCCCGGCGCTGTGTTCTCCGTGTGGCATAACATTTCCGGTGCGATCCTCGCCAACTTCTTTGCCCGCACAGCAGAGAAGAAGGATTGATCTTTCATAACATAGTAAAGCCCCCGGCAGGCGCAAACCTGCCGGGGGCTTTGCTGTGCCTGCGGGCCGGACAAGTGCAACAAAACCGGCACAAATCGTGCTTTTCACGCTGCTTTTAGGGCGATTCACGCAGGTTTGCTTCCAAAATGCGGTAAAGTGTGGGATAATCAAGATACTGTAATATATACCCCCCGTAAAAATGCGAGGGGAAAAAGGAGGTTGTACCATGAAACAAGGCAAACTTATCCGGCGTGCAGTATCGGCGGCGCTGGCCGGATGCATGATGTTCACCTTTTCCGCTCCGGCGCTGGCCGAAAGCACCGATGCGCTGATGCAGTTGAGCATGACTCGCCGCAGCGCCGTGAGCGTGCTGGATATGCAGAATGATATCTCGGAGTCTGTCACAACGATGAATCTCCGCAACGGCAGCATTATCGTTTCCGTTGAGAACGGCCAACAGTATGCCGAACAGAAGAACATCAAACAGCAGATATCTGATCTGGTCGTTACCACAAACAACGACGAGACGACCAACACCCTGACCATCGAAGGCGGCACCACGGCAGCAAAAGTGACGCTGCATAATGTCAATATCGATGCTTCCGGTGCGGCAGTCTCGGTCAGCGGTGATGTGGAGCTGATCATCAGCGGCACGAATACCCTGCAAAGCGGCTGGGGCCACGCCGGTGTGGAAAAGGCCGACGACAACGGGACCCTGACCATCAGCGGCTCCGGTGAGCTGAAGGCTTACGGCGGTTACTGGGGTGCAGGCATTGGCAGTGGTTCCGAGAAAGGCTGCAGCAATATTGTGATCGAAAGCGGCACCATCACCGCCAAGGGCGGTAACTTGGGTGCAGGCATTGGCGGAGGTCAACTCGCAGCGGGTCAAAATATTACGATTCGTGATGGTAATGTAACGGCGATACCCGGCAGAGAAGCAGCTGGTATTGGCGGCGGCAGTCGAGGTGACGGTAAGAACATTACCATTGAGGGCGGCACTGTATATGCAGAGTCCGGCGGCGGAAACGGCCCTGCTGCGGCAATCGGCGGCGGACGATGGACTGGCGAAGGCGAAAACATCAAGATCACCGGCGGCAATGTTACGCTGAAAACTGTAGATGACGATGACATTTATATCGGCAATGGTCAAGAGGAAGCTGAAATTGACACCAGCATCCTGCTTGGCACGATCACCAAACTGGACATGCACGGCGTTCAGGTTGGCAATAAGATCGTACAGGATTTTGGCATTGAGGTTTCGGAGCAGCCTGTTACCAGTGAAAATTATAAGAACTTGTGGAAGGGATACATTGTCTACGACCCGAAGTACAAGACTCTGACGGCGAAGGATAGAATTCCTCAGGGCGTTGTAAAAATTAGAGCCCCCGAAACGGATGTCTTTTTAAACGGAGGAATGCAAAGAGGAACTCTAACAATTGGACAAGTTGAAAAGAAGACTGTTGTAGGTGCACATGATGTGACGGTCAAGCATGACCAGTATGCAGCGGTCTATGGCGATGTGAATATCAACTGCACCGGCAAGGTGGATATCCGCAGCGACGAAAATATGGCTGTGAACGGAAGCCTGAACATTTATAATTCCAGCGAAGTGACGCTTTCTGCAGGCAACAGCGTTGTGACGGGCAGCGCAAATATCACCAGCGACGGTGACGTGACCATTGAGAGTACCGACGGTAGAGCGGCGCAAAAACTGACGATCAACAAGGCCGAGGATGTCACCATTTCCATCAGTGATGACGAAAGAGCAGTCTCCGAAGAGACCAAGATCACCGCTTCCGGCACTGTGATCCTGAAGAATACCGCAGAGGGTGGCCCTGTGGGCACTGTTGACTTTACACAGGCAGACGGCAAAAAATACGTCTACTATACCAGCGAAGCCGAGGATGCAAAGCTGATCGACCCGCGCATTCATCCGCTTGCAGAAGCGGCAGGAAGCAGCTACCTGCGCATTGAGCCGAGGGAGACTTACTACAACATTACCGTTGCGAACGGCACCGCGCAGGTGGGCGACGACAACACCGGCCTGAATACCGCCTTTGAGGGCGAAACGGTCACCGTCAAGGCCAACGCACCCACCGATGAGGATGCCGCCAAGGGCGTGAAGTTCCATCACTGGAAGGTGGAAAAGGGAAGCGCCAGCTTTGCCCCGACTGCGGGCAGTCTGGGTTCTGCGACTGAAGCAGGCACCGCAGAGATCAGCTTTGATATGCCCAATGGCAATGTGGAGCTGACCGCCGTTTACAGCATCCCCGCTTCCGTGCTGAGGAGTACTGTTACTGTTACGGGCGGCACGGCAAAGTCCACTCTGGGCGAGGGCAGCGATATCCCCGCAGAGATCGGCACCGAGGTGGAGATCACAGCTACCCCGTATGATGCCGAGAAATACCCCGGCATGGAGTTCGTGGAATGGGAGATCGTGTACCCCGATAGCTTCTACGAGAAATTCCCCGGTGGCATTCCGGAAAATCTGCAGCTCAAGCTGAACAATGCCAAGAGCGCGACCACGACGTTTGAGATGCCCGTTTACCCGGTCAAACTGATCGCCCACTGGTCGGCAAGCCCGGTGGCCAAGCCTGACCCGGACGAACCTATTGATGAAGACTTCGGCGTAGAACCTGCACCCATGGATACCACGGGTGGCACCATTGCCGCCGTGGCCGTGGGCGGTGCAGCCATCTGGGGCGGCTACGAGATCGCCACCCGCGTCATCCTGCACAACCTCCTGCCCGAGGGCGCAGCCATCCCCGCAAACCGCGGCCAGCTGGCCCTGCTCATCTGGACTGAGAAGGGCAAGCCCGAACCCGCCGCACAGCCCGCCTTTGCAGACATCACCGATGCCGAGCAGGCCAAGGCCGCTCAGTGGTGCGTGGAGCAGGGTCTGCTGGATGCACGGGAAGGCAAGTTTGAATCGGACGGCTGGATGCCCAAGTTCAAGACCATTGAGATCTGGAACAAGGCGTTCCCCAAAAAGTAACCTCTGAGCGCTTCCTCCGTAAAGCCTCAGAATGACAGATCCCCCCGATACCGGATACCCGGTATCGGGGGGATTTTTTGCGCAGGCACGCGTGGCATTGGCGGTGGCAATCATCTCCGACATTTCAATGATCCAGTGACCTTGCAGTTTGCGCGAAACAAAAATACTCCGGCAACTTTCCAACCAAGAGAAAGTTACCGGAGTATTCCGCTTTACTTATTTGTTTTTACCAGCAGTGCCTGATACGGCTCCAGTTCCACATCCGCCAGCCAGACGGAAGTGCCCTCCGGGGTGTGATACTCGCCGCCCAGAGCGTCCAGACTTGCCCCTGCCGGGTACTCGGTAAAGTTGAACAGCCCCACCAGCGTTTCCTCGCCGCGCTTGCGTACCAGCGCCAGCACGCCGGGGTTGT
>ERZ1027046.433-NODE-433-length-19243-cov-12.901709_pt1 | contig 19243 bp, 14 predicted proteins | sample MGYA00519431_ERZ1027046 | MGnify/ENA primary metagenome ERZ1027046 (study PRJEB26926, sample SAMN06164587) | human gut metagenome | biome: ENVO:00009003; feature: ENVO:2100002; material: ENVO:00002003 | host: Homo sapiens | place: USA | collected 2012 ...
GAGTATAGACATGCGCAATAACTTCTACCGGAGCAAGCAGATAACCCGCGAGCTGGAACGGAAGTACGGGCTTCACGATGCGGAGCGGAGGAAACCACGTCTTGACACGCCGCTGCACAAGGTGGACGCTTCGGCTGGCGATGTGAAGAGGCAGGTGGGGAACACGGTCAAGGCTCTCAACAAGCAGTACCGTTTCCAGACGATGGGCGAATACCGCGCCCTTCTTTCCTTGTATAATGTGACGGTGGAGGAAGTGCGGGGCAATGTGCGCGGGCGTGAGTATTATGGATTGGTGTACTCCGCTACGGACGATGCCGGCAATAAGGTAGGCAACCCGTTCAAATCCTCACTTTTCGGAAAGGCTGTCGGCTATGAAGCCGTAGAAAGGAAGTTTGTTCGCTCCAAGCAAGAGGTCAAGGATAAAAAGCTCGCCGACATGACGAAGCGCACCGTCCTTTCCGTACTTGCCGCAACGTATGACAAGGAAAAGTTCATCGCCATGCTCAAAGCCAAGGGCATCGACACCATATTGCGTTACACGGAGGAAGGGCGCATCTATGGGGCCACGTTCATCGACCACCGCACGGGATGCGTGTTGAACGGCTCTCGCATGGGCAAGGAACTTTCGGCCAATGCCTTGCAGGAACATTTCACGCTGCCTTACGCCGGACAGCCGCCGATTCCACTGTCCATTCCGCTGGAAACCGGGGAGGAACAGCACGGGCAGACCGCTCCGGATTATGAGAACACGGTTGGCGGTGTCGGCTTGCTTTCACCCGAGGGTCCGGCTGTGGATGCCGAGGAGGAAGCCTTTATCCGGGCGATGCAGCGCAAGAGAAAAAAGAAGAGACGCAAGGGCTTGGGAATGTAAACAAAGTATCAACGAACAATCAAAAATTTTCAATTTATGTCACAAGAAGACGATTTGAGGGCACTGGCGAAAATCATGGATTTCCTGCGTGCCGTGAGTATTATTTTAGTGGTCATGAACGTGTACTGGTTCTGTTATGAAGCCATACGGCTCTGGGGTGTGGACATCGGTGTGGTGGACAGGATACTGATGAACTTCAACCGCACGGCGGGGCTGTTCCGTTCCATCCTCTACACGAAACTATTTGCCGTCCTCCTGCTTGCCCTGTCCTGTCTGGGGACAAAGGGCGTGAAGGGCGAGAAAATCACGTGGGGGAAAATCTGGGCGGTCCTTGCCGTGGGCTTCGTGCTGTTCTTCCTCAACTGGTGGATACTGGCCCTGCCATTGCCGGTGGAGGCGGTGACGGGACTGTATATCCTGGCCGTTGGCACGGGCTATGTATTCCTGCTGATGGGCGGTCTGTGGTTGAGCCGCCTGTTGAAGCACAACCTCATGGATGATGTGTTCAACAACGAGAACGAGAGCTTCATGCAGGAAACACGGCTTATCGAAAGCGAGTATTCGGTCAATCTGCCGACACGGTTCTACTACAAAAAGCGTTGGAACAACGGCTGGATCAATGTGGTGAATCCTTTTCGTGCCTCCATCGTGTTGGGTACGCCGGGTAGTGGAAAGTCATACGCGGTGGTAAACAGTTTCATCAAGCAGCAGATTGAAAAGGGCTTTTCGATGTATGTATATGACTTCAAATTCAGCGACTTATCTACAATCGCCTACAACCATCTGCTGAACCACCCGGAGGGTTACAAGGTGAAGCCGAAGTTTTATGTGATAAACTTCGACGACCCGCGACGCTCGCACCGCTGTAATCCCATCCACCCGGATTTCATGGAGGATATTACGGATGCCTACGAGAGTGCCTATACGATAATGCTCAACCTCAATAAAACGTGGGTGCAGAAGCAGGGCGACTTCTTTGTGGAATCACCTATTATTTTGTTTGCCAGCATTATATGGTATCTCAAAATCTATCAAGGCGGCAAATACTGCACGTTCCCCCATGCGATTGAGTTCCTGAACCGCCGCTATGAGGATATTTTCCCGATACTGACCTCTTACCCGGAATTGGAAAACTATCTTTCTCCGTTCATGGACGCATGGCTCGGAGGGGCTGCGGAGCAGTTGATGGGGCAGATAGCAAGCGCGAAAATCCCTTTGTCAAGGATGATTTCCCCGCAGCTCTATTGGGTGATGTCGGACAGCGAGTTCACGCTGGACATCAACAACCCCGAAGAACCGAAAATACTCTGTGTGGGCAACAATCCCGACCGTCAGAATATCTACGGGGCCGCTCTCGGTCTGTATAACTCCCGTATCGTGAAACTCATCAACAAGAAAGGGATGCTGAAGTCGTCGGTCATCATCGACGAGCTGCCCACGATTTATTTCAAGGGGTTGGACAACCTTATCGCCACCGCGCGAAGCAACAAGGTTGCCGTGTGTCTGGGCTTTCAGGATTTTAGCCAGTTGGTGCGCGACTACGGTGATAAAGAAGCGAAGGTCGTGATGAACACCGTCGGCAATATCTTTTCCGGTCAGGTGGTGGGTGAAACCGCCAAGACGCTTTCCGAACGCTTCGGTAAGGTGTTGCAGAAACGGCAGTCCATTTCCATCAACCGGCAGGATGTTTCCACCTCCATCAACACGCAGATGGATTCACTCATCCCGCCGAGCAAGATTTCCGGCTTGACGCAGGGTATGTTTGTCGGTTCGGTGTCCGACAACTTCAACGAGCGTATCGAGCAGAAGATTTTCCATTGCGAGATTGTCGTGGATGCCGAGAAGGTGAGGCGCGAGGAGAAAGCCTACAAGAAAATCCCCGTCATTACCGACTTTACGGACGGGGACGGCAACGACCGCATGAAGGAAACGGTTCAGGCGAATTACAGGCGCATCAAGGAGGAAGTGAAGCAGATTGTTCAAGAGGAACTGGAACGTATCGCAAATGATGAAAACTTGAAACACCTGTTGCAGCAGAAATAACAGATTCCTTTATATGTGAAAAAGGGGATGTGTCAAAACACCCAAAATATGAAAATTACCCCTGTCACAGATATCTGTAGCAAGGGTAATTTTGTTAAAAAGAGAGTTTTGACACCCTCTTTTTATTCTCAGATTTGAGATGCTTGTTGATGGTGGTAATGGCAAGCGTCAGCAAATAATTTTTCAGCTCTGTATCGTCTTTAAGCAGTATGCTGTATTCTTCGGCAAACATTCTCAACAGCCTGGTTCTGAGTTTCGACATTTCTTCACCGAAAGGTATCTGTCGGTTTTCTTGCCAATACTCAATCACTACGGAAGATACCAGCCACTTGAACTCGGATTTCATCTCTTTGCCGAGTTTCTTGAAGCGGATTTGTTCGCTAATTGGCGGCTCGTTGTATGGCATTATGTCTGCCGGGTCATAAACGGATATACTGCCGATACCATAATCCATGATTATCGGTAAATCAGTTTTTACATCATTCTTATGTTTCTTCTTTTTAGCCATACCCGTTATTGTTGCAGGAAACCTTTACCTTTATCAGTAAGATAGTATTTCTGTTGCGGACTCTTGGAGCCTATGGGATAAAGTGAAAGGACCAAACCGGAATTTATTGCCGGATGGATATAGTTCTTTAAGAAATTCCTTTTATCTTTCATTCCCGTTTTCTCCATGATTTCTTTAGCAGAGAGAGTGTTGTTCCCAATAGCAGACAACAGTTTTCCTAACTGTGGGGTTACTGTGGGGTTACTATAGGGTTGCTGTGGGGTTGCTGTGGGGTCTTGTCCTACTGTAGTTCTTGTATAATGAAACACAATCCATACAGCATTGCCGTCGGTATGAAACTCCGGATCCGGAATACCGACACGGCGACATTCGTTTACCATAAGGGCTATGCCACGTCCCCAACTCTCCAATACTGCACTTTTGTACAGCACATTGGCTACTATCAGATTTTGTGGTTCGGAATTGTGGCCACCCAACAGTTTCTCAATGGTAATATCAGGCGGAAATGTTCCGCTGTTTTCAATCTCCACGCGGTCATCATAGATAGCAATCCCGACTGAACTGCCGGGGCGATGGTAAACACGATGTGCAAAAGCATTTATGCAACATTCTCTCAATGCCTTATATGGCACATTCAGTTCCTCTTCTCTGTACAAACCTTCAATTTTACCGGAGAGGGACAAATGCTTGAAGAAAAATGCCATTGCAGCATCCAGCAAGTTGAATATATTGCCTGTCACACGCTGATTATCTAAAAATTCATCTTTTGTCGTTCCTTTGAACCGGGCTAAACGGAGCAGACATTGGGGATAATGGTAGAAGTTCCGTCCGAATAGGACAACGGAAGCATTGTTCAGCTTTCCATCATTCAACAAGTCAAATTTTTCAAGGATGGTTCGGACATCCTCCTGCATAGAACCTTCCGGCAAACGTCCGCCTCTGATTCCTCCACGTACTGCGCCCAAGATTGCCGTTTCGTCAAGGTCGGATATTTTCAAGCCGGGATTTTGCATGGAATCCCAAGCATAGGTTCCGCCTCGCTGCATAACCAACAGGTTGTATATACCCTGCGGCATGGCAGATGTAACGCTCTCTATCCGTTGATAAGCCCTCCCCTTATAAGTGAACGGGCGCATATATCGTTGTTCTTCCGCTGATAAAGCTATAACACTTTTGTTCGTTCCCGGAATGTCTGTATAGGATATATCAATGGTCGCAAACGGCTCGATTCGTCTGATGGTTTCCGCAATATCGCGCTTCGTCTTGTCGCTCACTTCCTGACCGATAATCTTTCCCTTGTCGGTTACACCGAACAGCACCGTGCCGCCCGTACCGTTCAAGAAGGCACAAAGAGTTTCCATTCCACGCTCCAACTGCCCGGTAGTTTCTTTGAACTCAACTGTCCCGCCTTCGGCTCCGGCAATCAGTCCATTCAATATTTCGAGGTTATCTATTTTCATCCGTCATTGATTAATACTTGCAAAGTTAATGATTTTAATCGGCTTTCCGGCAGATAATAGAGTGATTGTAAATGAAGAAGGATAAGAAACCGTATAATCCGGCCGCTTATCCTTTGTTTGGCATTCGTTTATCTCCTCATCCGCTCCAATTCATCGTCATGTCGCATCTTCGCGTTCAGTTTGTCCTGCATCTTTTCAAGGAAGTAGGTGCGACTGTCGCTTTTCCTGCGTTTGATGTCCGTATAGAAGCGGTAGCAGTCTTTGGACTCCACACCGAAAAAGGAATAGAGGACAGGAGCAAGCTCTTTCAGCGAAGCCTTGCCGCCATTGATGCAGCCGGTGGCGTAGAGGGCATAGATTAGTTCTACCAACTCGACGGCATTACCGGTCCATTGCAAGGCTGGGACTGTGGCTTTGGTTTCGGATGTGGATGTTAGTGGTGGCACGGAGGTAATTGCAGAAGCGGATACCATCTTCTGCATCTTTCGGATGAAGGATAACGCCTTGCGGATATACACAGTGACGACATTCTCCTCCGATGCCGACAAGTTCTGCGGATGGTGCTGTAATTCGATTTCGGCAAAAGCCAACGCCACAATAATATGCTTGGCATCATTGCCGCCGTAGCACAGGTTTATTACTTCCTGCACGAATCCGCCGTATGCCGTTTCCGTGCTACCGTTGTCTTTTCCGTTTATCAGGGCGAAAAACTGTGTTTCCGCCAATATGAGATGGTTCATTATCTTTTCTGTTTTGAGGGTTTACACTTGTTTATCAGTGTGCGCACACTGATATATGGGCAAATCATAGCCCTAAACACGAGAAAAGATTGTGAGAAAATTGTACTACATTGTTTTTCAGAAAGATAAAATTCAAAAATAATTTTATCCTTGATTGCATCCCTTGTGAAATGTGTTCAGATTCTGAACATGTGTTCACTTTCTGAACACGGAAATTCCGCCAAGATGTTCATAATCTGAACATTTTATGCCCGTGGCTCTTTATGATAGGTAAGCCGGATTACTCCGTCCCTATAAGTTTTGTTCTCCATAAGCCGCCAGTCATTCATAGGTAGTGCTGACTTGAAAAAATGCGCTCCGTTTCCGTCGATGGTTGGAACAACGTATAGTATGATTTCATCTATCACGTTCATCCGTAACAGTCCGTTGGCATATTCGGTATTCCCGGCAGTTACTTCCAACAAATGGCAAATGCTTCCACCTTCCTCTCTCCATTCTTGAAGCACGGATACCGAATAGTCGGATGTCAGCTTATACAGGGCATTGGCACGTATTTCATCCATACCGTAATCTTCGGTTTGAAGCAACCGCTTCCGGGGATGCAGTTTCATCGGACAGCCATCTATTGAGATAACGGCAAGTAATTGTATTTTCGCCATAACGTATTTCCTTTCCTTTTTGGCGAGGCAAAAAAGTAGCGTGCAATTCACACTACTTTCAAGCGATGGCTCTGGTAAAGCCTTTACGGAGAGTACGTGAATGCACGCTATGCGTAAGCATAGCATAAGCATCACGCAATCGTCTCCGTAGTTTCAATTTACCAGATTTTCGCTCGAAACGCCTTGCGGTCTTATGTCTATATCATCGGCGAAAAGTTACCCAATCGCCTGCTATTTTCTGAAATACAATTGCAAAGTTAATCAATTATTGCCATTTACAGCCATACTCCGGTCAGTTTTCTTCATTCAATCCATACTCTACCAATTTATTATACAGCGTTGTCCTGCCGATACCCAGTATCTTTGCAGCCATTTTCTTGTTACCGGCTGCTTGTTTCAAAGCACGCAGGATACGTCCTCTTTCTTCATCCCCGCTCTTCAATGTAAAACAAGCGGAAGTAGCGGACGGTTCATTGTCAAGTTCCAAATCGGCTTCGGTTATCATATCGCCTTCTGATTGCAGGACTGCCGTCTGTATCTTCTGTTTCAACTCGCGCACGTTGCCCGGCCACGCATGGGCGAGCAGGGCATTACGGGCAGATGCGGCAAACCCTTTTACTTCACGTTCCAACTCACGGTTTGCCATTTCACGGAAGAACTCGGCCAATGGCATGATGTCTTCCGGGCAGTCGCGCAAGGGCGGCATGGTTATCACATACTCCTGCAAGCGATAGAGCAAATCCTGCCGGAACCGCTTTTCCGTTACGGCTTTCTGCAAATCCTCGTTGGTTGCAGCCACTATCCTCACGTTGGCTGTTTTGTCCTCCTTTGCACCGACGGGACGGTAACGGCGTTCCTGTATGGCGCGGAGCAGCATCTGTTGCATCTCCATTGTTAGGTTGCCCACTTCGTCAAGGAACAGCGTGCCGCCATCCGCTTCCAGAAAATACCCCGTCTTGTTTGCTTCGGCACCCGTAAACGCACCCTTGACGTGTCCGAAGAAGGCGGATTGTATCAATGACGGGGACAAGGCTCCGCAGTCCACTGCCACAAAAGGTTTATCGGCAAGTTTGCTTTGTTGGTGTATATGTTGTGCGATATGTTCCTTGCCCGTACCGTTCTCGCCCAGTATCAGCACGCTCATCCGGGTGGTGGCTACAAGGCGCACACGTTTCTTGATTTTCTGATAGGCTTCGCCCTGCCGGACGAATATCGGAATGTTCCATTGTAGTCGCTTTTCATGTTCTTTTTGCAGGGTGCGGATAAGCGGTATCAGTTTATCCTCCAACAACTGTTTCTGTATGTAATCCTTTGAGCCGAGCTTCATACTTTCCACTGCCGTATGCACCTCCCCGTAATTGGTCATAACGATAAACACCTGTTGTTTGTCGTTGGCACGCATCCACCGTAACAACTCTATGCTTTCACCGTCGGGGAGGCGTAGGTCGGCAACGACAATATCATCCACCTCTGACTTTGCCAATAGTTTCTTGGCAGTGGCAAGATTATATGCAGACATAGTATCGAAGCTGTCTTTCTTCAGCAGGTTGCAGACATAATCGTTATAGACGGGGTTGTCCTCAATCACAAATACTTTCATCCGACGACCTCCTTTCCTTTTGCGCAAGTTCTATGATAACTGTTCCCATACGAAGCATGGCATCCACGCATTTCCGCAATTCCATTTCGGAACATTCAGATTCTTGATGCAGCAGTTCATACAGGTTCCACAAGGGTTTGTCAGCACGGATAACAGCCCATGAACTTCGCTGACGGTGTATCCATTCGTCCAACGCCTTGCGGTCATTCCTCTCCATGATTTCCCGGACAGCCTGCATATCCTTTTCTGTTTCGGTTATCAAACGGTCGAGCATCGCCCGTTTGTCACCATATGCAAGCAGAGAGGACAAGTCGGGAAGTTCATCCTTGTCCGTACTTGTCAAAAGGCATTTGTCTGATACAGCAACCAGTTCGGAAATGGAAAATGGCTTGAACAGGCAGGCGGTAAATCCATTTTCCAACAGCTCCTCTTCGCTGCAACTGCCGGAGGCGGTCGCCACGACAATGGGAATCTCTTTCGAGTTGCTGACACTTGACGAGCGTAACAACTCCAACACCTCATAGCCGTTAATCTCCGGCATCTTCATATCGGTTATCATGAGGTCGTATGTGTGCTGCCGCATGGCTTCCATTGCATCGCCAATAGTGGTGAACGTGTCGCAATGCACACCTATACCAGCATACATTTCCTTTGTCATGGATAATACCATCGGATTGTCGTCCAATACGATGACAGAATAAGGTCTTTCTATATGAGCCAGACTTTCTGCGGCTGTCTGTTCTTCAATACCAATATCGGCAGTGTTCATTGGCAACTCCACAGTAAAACGACTGCCTTCTCCTTTTTCGCTTTCCAAGCGTATAGTGCCGCCAAGCATCCCGACTATCTGTTTCACAATGCTTAACCCCAATCCGAAACCGTCTTGCGTGGCGGCGTTGGAAAGCCGCTCGAACGCTCCGAACACTCGCTGTTGTTCTTCCGCACTCATGCCGGTTCCGGTGTCCTCTACTACAAGGGTCAGCCTATTGCCGTCATAGCTTATGACAAGTGAAACGCTTCCGGCATTCGTGAACTTGACGGCATTGCCCAGCAGGTTGTCGCATATCTGTATGATGCGCTCCTTGTCGCCATTCAGGATAATACCCTCCGGGCACTCGATGGTAAGTTTAAGATCTTTTGCTTCTGCTTGTTGCGTAAACTCCGTTTGCAACAGCTCCGCGATGTTTTCCAAACGAAACGGACGGACATTCGCCTGTTCCTTGCCGCTGTCCAAGCGGAAGAAGTCAAGCAGGGAGTTGAGCATGTCGGTCATTCTCTTGGAGGCTTGCAGGATATTGTCCGCATAACCGCTTATCTTTTCTTCTTCGTTGTCCTGCATCAGTTCCGCATATCCATGTATGGCAGTCAGTGGTGTGCGTAGCTCGTGGGTGATGGTGTGCATCGCTTTCTTGCGTGAGGCTATCAACGATTCGTTTTGTTTTACGGACTTTTGCAGTTGCCCGATTAAATCTGTTGTCTTATGTTTGTACTGCTTGATGCGGGTGGCATAGCGGTGAATGATGATGTATGAAATAATGAGCAACAGCAGCATGACACCCGTTATGATACCTACCTGCAAGAACGACTTTTCACGCATAGCGGATATTTCCGCCTCACGTTCCTGCAAGTCAGCCTGCACCTTGTGGTCCATCTGCTGGATAAGGGTTTGCAGTTGGCGGTTCAGTTCCGCATTGCGGCTGGCAAGGCTGTCGGCATACTCCGACAGACGATGGCTCTGGGCACGTTGTTGCGCTATCATATCACGGTTCAGTGTGTAGAGCATCGTGGTGGTCGTCGTCGGAGGTGCTTCCTGTTTCTTGCCGAACAACCCGAGAAAACCTTTCCTCCTCTGTTTCTTCGGCTCTTCCTGCCTGCTCGTTTGCACTATCACCGGCACCTGCTTGGCTATCCGACGGTTGATGTCCGCCTGTTGTTCCAGAGCCTCCATGATGGCGCACAGCCGCTTTTCCTTGTCCTCCAGCAAGTGGCGCACGCTGTCTATGCGCACCGATTCGTAATGGCTCTTGAAGCGGCAAAGCATACTATCCACCGTCATCCGTTGCCGCCGGTATGCCGCCACATCCTTATCGTCCCATTCCAGCACCGACTCGCCCAAAAGAGACAACTCCACCACACCCACATACGCATCGTGTGTTTCCTTGCGGAAGCGGTTGATTTCACGGTTCTCCCGTTCCAGCAACTCCAAGTCGCGCCATTCGCCGAGCCACGTGCAGATGATGCCGCCCACCAGCAGGACTATCAACAGATAGCCTGCGGCAAGCAGCTTGCGGAAATGCTTGGTAGTGGTAACGAATTGTTCGCTCATTTGCTGTTTGTGTAAATACCGTTATTTAAAATACGCATATAGGTCGTGGAACTTCGCAGGTTCATGGATGAGAATGGCGGCCATGCTGCCTATGACCGCCACCAGAATTATATATCCGAATAGAATTCTACTCCTCAATGAAACAACCATTCTTCCCTTATTTACAATTGTTATAATTATTAAGGCATCTGACCACCGGCGATAGGTGGAATTTCTGTTAGTATGGGATTTCCCGGGATTGAGTTAAAAGTTCTTTGGCCACGTATGGCTTGACTTGGAGGAGCGTTTTCATTTACATCAAGCCGATAACATCTATCGTTAAATGTTATAATTCCCCAAATACCAATGGTTCCTGGGATTCTCGCCAATCCTTCAGTAGGTTTAAAAAGAACAACATTATCTATTATTCGATTTTGAACCGCCTGATTCCATGATGTTTTAATACTATTGTTAGGCGTTGGAATATGAGCAACATACCTAATGCCATTGTGCCTAAAACTGGCCATATAACACCCCGAAAAACCTGAACTTAAAGTATCTATGCCATTTGAAGCAACAACTGCTATTCTATCCGCAATATATATGACACAGGCATAGTCTAATCTAAGAAAACGATAGTTACGGGTATATCCTTTTATTTGAAATGTCAAATTACTTTGCGTGACAATCGGAGGGGGCAAACCTACATTATAAATATTTTGATAATGAAACCGTGCAATATTTGTCATTACTGCTTGACTGTTTGGCAATCTTAATGCTTGAATCAAATTCATATATTTACTTACTGTTACTTTCGTTTGTTATAGGCTCGATACATGATGCCATTATATCCATCAGTTTAGACAGACCTTCGGTCTGCGGCTGCTGACTGGCTGTCACATGTATCTGGTATTTTGCCGTTTGGTTGGTCATGCGGGTGTTCTCGCGGGCGGTCGTGACTTTGCCGCTGATTTCCGCATTTATAAACCAATGTTTTGCAGAAGCTTTTGCCTCTACTTCTGCGTTGGTAGTGCTTTTTACGTTTGATGTATCGGTAACCTCCATCTGGAAATCGACATCCACGCGATCTATGAGCAGGGAAGGAATAGGCACCAATCCTATAAACGGAGCCTTGACACTTTGTGACATTGTTGTCATTTTTCCATCCTGCTGTATCGGTCTTTTAATATCGAATTCCAATACACGAGCTGTTTTACCGTCTTCATCAAAAGCAATTTTCTGGTAGAAATTCCATGCTGTCGCTGCCAATTCCTGTTGAGCTTCGGCTGCTGCAATAAGCGGTGCTGCAATCAGTTCCCGCATGGGAAGCCCCTTAAAATTGTCAGTCACATTCGGATCTCCAAGTACAGGGGATGTACCGTTATTTTTTGTCTCTTCCAATGCAGCGGAAATAATCTCTTTCGCTTGTCCGCTTATATTTTCTGCATATTCTTGTTGCCCTTGGTTCTTTATTTCTTCTGCCATAACATTTGAATTTTAAAATTGTTAGATGTTTTTTACAAAATCGTCAATGATTCGGGAAATACTCTCCGGAGTCTCCTGAACTTTAAAATTGACGCAAACCTCCATGACATCATCTGTATCTGGTTTTATGTTGCTCATCTGCATCTGGAGATTGGCTCTGTGCGGACTGGATAACAGCAAGTTGTTTTCCGGAATCTGTGATTCCACGCTTCCGACCTTCGCCTTGAACTTTATCTGCACATTATCCATTGCAAGATAATGATGGGATATCAAGGCTATAAGTGGAATATCAATAGTCTTGTCTCCAACCATGATTTTTTTTGATTGGAACGTATTTGCGTTATTTGCATTTGTTCCTTCAAAAAGTCTGGTCAGATTTTGTATCTGATGATTCTGTAATGTATCTTGTGCACAGTTTACGGCGTACTGCAAACCATTCATAATATCAGAGAATGAATTGGTTTGAACACTGTCCGGCTCATCGTCATTATTTTTCTTGCCTCTGTGAAAAAGTCCCATGTTTTTTATTTAATTACTTGATTTGTTGTCTTTAATGAGCACCAATCTTGACAATGTCCGGCTTACAGCTTCCATATTTACACTGGAGACTATATTATTATTGACAATGCCTTGATGCCAAAACCAATATGGTGGATTCTCCGTGTGTTCCATCACGTCCTCCTTTTTTTATTGGGGTTATACTTCGGTTAATGTTTGTTGCGGGCGGAAAAGTTCCGCCCGCAACGGTTTACAACTTCCTCAAGGTAGGCAATGCTCCGTTAAGTTCGTAACGCCACTTTGAGCGTGCGTTCTGCAAGGCGCGGTTCATGGCATCAACGGCGTTCTGCCAGGTAACGTAAGTGCCGTCCACCTTCGTAGATTCGGGGGCGGTCTTATAGCCTCGTTCCTGATTGTTCTTCCAGTAGCAGGCGGTCACGGTGGTGTAGTTATCTCCAAACAAGCCGCCGATATGTACATTGCCAGTGCTACTACCTGTACTGGTTACGTTGCCCGTGGCATAGCAGGCAAGGACGCCGCTTCCTCCGTTGAATCCCACCAGACCGCCGCCAGAGAGATTCTTTGGGGAGTCTATTTCTAAGGTTACGTTGCCTGTGGCATAGCAAGCGGTCATGGATCCCCATTTTTCTCCTGCCACGCCGCCGACATCGACCGTTCCCTTCACTGTGGCCGAGGAACTGCATCCGGTGATGGAACCGGCCTTTTGAGCACCCACCACACCGCCGACGCACTTCGTGCCGCTGACGCTGCCCGACACCGAGCAGTTTTCAATGGTGCCCCAGCTAAATCCTGCCACGCCGCCAGTATTGCCAAACATGTGATTGCTTGTTATCTGTATGCCCTCCATCACCACGTTCTTCACCGTACCAGCTCTATTGAGATAGCCGAACAGACCCACAAATTGGTCTTTTGTCGTAATGGTCAGCCCCGTGATGGTATGGCCGCCGCCGTCGAAGGTGCCGGTGTATGAGTTGTCGAAGCTTGTGCCTATCGGCGTCCAGTCTTTGCCCGTCAGGTCAATGTTTTTGTCGAGGGTAATGTTAATGTCGGTCTTACCTCCGTTCACTAATTCGGCTACATTCATCAGACCATCAGCGGAGGTCACGGTGTAGCTGCCGTTGCCCTCTATGGTATATCCTGGGTCTTTTGCCGCAGCGAGGGAGACGGTGTAGGTATATTCACCGCCCGCCTGCCAGTCGGTAGCATTCTTCATCTTATAAACGAAGGTCTTGCCGTTAGTGAAGGTGCAGGTAATGAAAGCCGTGCCAGCTGCCACACTTTGCGGGGCTACGATGGCGGTGTAGGTGTTGCTGCCCTTGTCATACGGAGTGATTTTATCCGGATTGCTATTCTCGGTGGAGAGGCCCGTCAGCTGCACGACCATCGACTCCTCGGTGTAGTCCGTCAGAACGATGGTCACCCGCGCCGTGCGGTGGGTGAAGCGAAGCGTGGGGCTACCGTAGGTCACCGTCTGTCCGTCGGCTACGATGAGGTCGCTGCCCTCAAAGTCCTTCTGGGTACTTTGGTTGGCTTTTACCTTTACCGCAGGTGGGGTTGTCTCGCCAGCGGTGTAGGGCCACCACGCTGTGACGGTGATGTTGTTGTGGTTGGTCCAGTAGTACGGGTCGGTGGAGGTCAGCGTGGCGCTGGTGGGGTCGGCGGTGGAGGGCGTCACGTTGTACGTCTTCACCGTGCCGTCCATCAGGACTGCCACGCTCTGCACACCCGTCCAATTGCCATCCGCGGGGGCACGGGTGCCGGCGATGGCTGTCGCGGCGGGATTCAGCCCCGTGGCGGTGAAGACGATGGGGGTGCCTTCCGCCCCTTCCGGTAGGAAGCCCGCTTCGTCCTGCGTGCAGGCGGCGAGTGAGAGGGCGAGCGCTGCAAGTGCAAAAAATCTTATCCTCATAATATCTGTTATTTTATTACTCTGGTTGTTTCCGTTGCGGGCAGAACTTTTCCGCCCGACGGTTTACTGCTTCCTCAAGGTAGGCAATGCTCCTTTAAGTTCGTAACGCCACCTTGAGCCTGCGTTCTGCAAGGCGGTGTTCATGGCATCGACGGCTTTCTGCCAGGTAACGACAGAGCCGTCCACCTTCGTGGCTCCGGTGCTTTCCCTATTGTAGCCGATGCCTTGTTCATGATTGTTCTTCCAATAGCCGGCGGTCACGGTGGTGTAGTTATTTCCCAAAAAGCCGCCGATATGTACTTTGCCAGTGCTACTACCCGTACTGGTTACGTTGCCCGTGGCATAGCAGGCAAGGAGGCTGCTTCCTGCGTTCATTCCCACCAGACTGCCGCCAGCGATATTCTTTGCGGGGTTTATTTCTATGGTCACGTTGCCCGTGGCATAGCAAGCGGTCAGGGTGGCACTCGAATTCGTCTGACCTGCCACGCCGCCGACATCGACCGTTCCCTTCACTGTGGCCGAGGAACTGCATCCGGTGATGGAACCGGCCTTTTGAGCACCCACCACACCGCCGACGCACTTCGTGCCGCTGACGCTGCCCGACACCGAGCAGTTTTCAATGGTGCCCCAGCTAAATCCTGCCACGCCGCCAGTATTGCCAAACATGTGATTGCTTGTTATCTGTATGCCCTCCATCACCACGTTCTTCACCGTACCAGCTCTATTGAGATAGCCGAACAGACCCACAAATTGGTCTTTTGTCGTAATGGTCAGCCCCGTGATGGTATGGCCGCCGCCGTCGAAGGTGCCGGTGTATGAGTTGTCGAAGCTTGTGCCTATCGGCGTCCAGTCTTTGCCCGTCAGGTCAATGTTTTTGTCGAGGGTAATGTTAATGTCGGTCTTACCTCCGTTCACTAATTCGGCTACATTCATCAGACCATCAGCGGAGGTCACGGTGTAGCTGCCGTTGCCCTCTATGGTATATCCTGGGTCTTTTGCCGCAGCGAGGGAGACGGTGTAGGTATATTCACCGCCCGCCTGCCAGTCGGTAGCATTCTTCATCTTATAAACGAAGGTCTTGCCGTTAGTGAAGGTGCAGGTAATGAAAGCCGTGCCAGCTGCCACACTTTGCGGGGCTACGATGGCGGTGTAGGTGTTGCTGCCCTTGTCATACGGAGTGATTTTATCCGGATTGCTATTCTCGGTGGAGAGGCCCGTCAGCTGCACGACCATCGACTCCTCGGTGTAGTCCGTCAGAACGATGGTCACCCGCGCCGTGCGGTGGGTGAAGCGAAGCGTGGGGCTACCGTAGGTCACCGTCTGTCCGTCGGCTACGATGAGGTCGCTGCCCTCAAAGTCCTTCTGGGTACTTTGGTTGGCTTTTACCTTTACCGCAGGTGGGGTTGTCTCGCCAGCGGTGTAGGGCCACCACGCTGTGACGGTGATGTTGTTGTGGTTGGTCCAGTAGTACGGGTCGGTGGAGGTCAGCGTGGCGCTGGTGGGGTCGGCGGTGGAGGGCGTCACGTTGTACGTCTTCACCGTGCCGTCCATCAGGACTGCCACGCTCTGCACACCCGTCCAATTGCCATCCGCGGGGGCACGGGTGCCGGCGATGGCTGTCGCGGCGGGATTCAGCCCCGTGGCGGTGAAGACGATGGGGGTGCCTTCCGCCCCTTCCGGTAGGAAGCCCGCTTCGTCCTGCGTGCAGGCGGCAAGGCCGAGCAGCAGGGGTATGGCTGCGAATATATGGATGGTTGTTCGTTTCATGATGCGTGTTGTTTAGGGTTCGTTATTGTTTCTTTTCAGTACGGGCAGACCGCCGGTGCCGAGTGTCCACTGGTAGTCGTTGCCGGTGAGGGCGGTGTTCATGCCGTCGACGGCTGTCTGCCATTTCACGGTCGCGCCGTCCACCTTCGTGGCATCTACCGTTCCTCCAAAATTACTGAATTCTCCTTGCTCGGCATTGCCTCCCCAATAACAGGAAGTTATAGTATTGTAGTTGAAACGCACTATAGCTCCAGATTCATAATCTTTCAATGTGCCGTCAAACCAGCAAGCTGTGATACTGCCATAATTTAAATCGGCTATACCACAAGTTCTACCATATGCAGAAATTTTTCCCGTCACAGAGCAGGCAATGATTTGACCATGATTTTGATCCACTATTCCAGCTGCTGATCCATTATTGCCATATAGATTCACATCTATGAGTTGTAGGTTCTTTATCACACCACGTAAATTTAATAACCCAAAAAGTTCAGTAGTCGCTGCTGAAAAGTTTAATCCCGTAATGCGGTGTCCCTGCCCATTAAAGACGCCGGAGTAACCTGGCCATGTGCCTATCTGTGTCCAATCCTTACCCGTCAGGTCGATGTCGGCGGTGAGGGTGCAATTTATCGATTCGTCCTTTTGTGCGGCTTTGTTCCATGCCAGCAGGCCGTCAGCGTTATAGACCATGTAACTGCCGTCGTTCTGTATAGAATAGCCCAAATCCTCAGCCTCGCCGCTCTCGCCGCCGCCGTCAACCCAGCTGCCGATGGTGCAACCCTCTAACGTCAAGCCGGTGGCGTTCACCTTAACGGTATATTTATAGCGGCTGCCCGCTTCTAATACGACGTTGTTCTGCGGACGGAAGTAGAAGGTGCCGCCGCCGAGTTCCACCTTGACGAACGGTTTGCCTGCCGCAACGGTCTGCGGGGCGGTCAGTGCCTCGTAGGTGTTGCTGCTTGCGTTGTAGGTCTTGATGGCGGTCGGGTTGCCGTTATCGGCGGACAGGCTCACGAGGCTCACCATGGCACCAGCGACGCTCGTGAATCCCGTGCCGGGCTTCAGTTCGATTGTCACGCGTGCCGTGCGGTGGGTAAATTCAAGAGTCGGGTTGTTAAATTCCACCTTCCGGTTCTCAGCAGAGATGAAGTCGCTGTTTTGGAAGTCAGCCAGTTTGCTTTGGTCTTCGGCCACCTTCACGGCAGGCATCTGTGTGATGTCGGCATTGTTGAAGGGCCACCATGCCGATACGGTAATCGGGTCGCGGCTGATCCAGTAGTACGGGTCGTTCTCGCGTGAAAGCGTGGCACTCTTGAAATCGGTAGAAGCCGTTACGGTGTATTCCTTTACCGCATCGCCCATCTTGAGTGCCACGGAAGTGACGCCCTGCCAGTCGCCGTCCACGGAGGCACGAGTGGAAGGGGCTGCCAGCGGCGTTGCTTCTACGGACAGTCCGGTGGCACGGATTACTACGGGGTATTCACCTTCGGGCAGACGGTTATCGCCAGCAAGTTCGTCCTGCGTGCAGGCGGCGAGGGCGAACAGCAGTGCGGTGGCTGCGGGGATAAATAATCTATGTCTCATAAGTCTTTATTCTAATCGATTAATTATTAATATCCTACAGGTCAGCACCCACATCTCCACCGTCTATATCGTTCCACTTTGCAATGGTGGCTTCGCTGACTTCAAGGACTTTGTTGCGTACCTTGACGGTATAGGTATAGTTGTTGCCCGCCAGCAGTGCGCCATCGGGCATGGTGAGTGTGGCATGATATTCCTGACCTTTGTAATTCACAACCAACGGCAGGGATGCAACTGTCTGCGGGAAGAGGATGATCGATGACGTGAGATTGCCGTCTGCCAGATTCATGGTCAGTTCTCCGGTCTGTGCCCCGTTGTCTGCGGTGGCAATACCGTCGGCCGTGTTGAACGTACCGGTGAGTAACAATCCGTCCAGCGTGTAACGTTCAGGCTTGACCACGCTGAAATTCACGCCGTCGCCCGCCTCGAAGGTAAGGGTTATCTGGCTCATGCGGTGGTGGAAGGAGTTGTCTTCACCGCCTTTGGCGGTTTTGTCGGTGAAGCTTACTACCGGGTTGTTTTTGTCTCCCGTGGCTCCTGAAGCAAAGAGGAAGTCGATGGCAGGCTGGTTTTGCTGCGCCGTGGCATCGGTCGTGGCAGCGAGGATGCCTCCCGCCGCGTTGTACGGATAGTAGGCGCGGAAAGTATGGGTCTTTGTATCTTCGATATAGATAACCTTTCCTTCTGCCTCAAATTTCCCGTTTTTCAGGATGAAAGGCACGTTGCCGTACTGGGAATCGTTGCCGATGTCGGTGATGCCGATACGGTCGCCGGCAGTCCAGGTGGTTCCGCTGGCGCGGGTGGCGGGGGCGATGTCGGCGGTAAACTGGGCGGCCACGGGGTCACCGTTCAGGTTCTCGTTGTCGTTGTTGCAGGCTACCAGCGCGAGGGCGAGCGCTACAAGTGTAAAAAATCTTGTCTTCATTATATCTATAATTTTATTATTTACAAATCAGCATTTACATCATCACCTTTCACTTCTTCCCAGCCGTTGATTTCGGCTCCGTCCACTTCCATGCCTTCGGGAGTCTCAACCAGCGTTCCGCCGAGGGTCAGCGATGCGCCCTTTCTGGTGTTGAACTCCTTGAGGGCTTCCGTGAGGTCGCTTTTCAGCGTGGTGGGGGTCGGGTTGCCGTCAGCATAGCGGATTTCACCCGTCAGCAGTTGTTCCGTGCCGGTCACACCCAGCAGCCGCACCGTGGCTTTCCACTTGCCGGCATCGTCACCTTCGGTTATCTTGGTGAAGGGCAGCACGACGTTTGAAGCGGTTCCGTAGGTATCGGTAGCGAAATCGAGTGTTCTGGCTGCACCCGTCAGATGGGCAACAATCTCCGTGATGCGTCCGGCGGCATCACCCGTCGGTTTGACGACAAGCGTCAGTTCGCGTACCTGCTGCTTCATTGCAGCGGTCAGCGGATAGTCCTTGTCTTTCTCGATGCTCACCTGTTTCGTATAGGTGAAGAACCATCCCGGGGCATTGTTCACAAAGGCATCCGTTCCTGCCCGGTTTCCCGTGGCTGCGGCAATGGTGGCGGTGGTACCATTTACCATGATTCCTTCAGCAGGGTTCCACACCGCAAGGGTGTAGCTGCCCGGAGCAAACAGATGGTTGGGGGCATGGGTGGCGGAAGTCTCCGTACCCGTATAGTCACCCATGGTAACCGTCCATGTGGTAGGTATGTCGATACCCTCACCGCGTGCCGACCAGTCGGCTGTCACCGCAATCTTCCCATAGTCGGGATGCGGCGTGTCATAAAGCGTGTCCTTCACGCAGGAAGAGAGCAGCACGGCGGCTG
>ERZ1027046.481-NODE-481-length-18088-cov-4.696667_pt1 | contig 18088 bp, 7 predicted proteins | sample MGYA00519431_ERZ1027046 | MGnify/ENA primary metagenome ERZ1027046 (study PRJEB26926, sample SAMN06164587) | human gut metagenome | biome: ENVO:00009003; feature: ENVO:2100002; material: ENVO:00002003 | host: Homo sapiens | place: USA | collected 2012 ...
TCTACACCCTAGAGTTCGTCGGCAGCGTCAGATGTGTATAAGAGACAGTTGTAGGTATGACAACATTTGATGAAAAACAAATTAAGTTGTATGACCTTAATAAAGACGGTGTGATTACCGTTGTTGATTCAACACTTGTACAGAAGATTATCGTAGGTCTGATTAAAGAGCCAACAGAAGAACAACCGACAACAGCAGAATCAACAACAGAGCCTACAACGGAAGCAGTTACAGAACCTACAACTGTTCCAAAGCCTACTACTGTACCGACCGGCATTAAGCTGAATAAAACGGATATAGTCTTAGGTACAACAGAATCTTATGCTTTAAGTACAACTGTGACAAATGGTAATTTATCTCAGGTTACATTTTCAACAGGCAATAAAAAAATTGCAACTGTTGATTCAAACGGCAAAATAACTGCTGTTGGTGTTGGCACAACAACTATTACGGCAAAGACCTACAACGGCAAAACTGCAAGTTGTAATGTGACGGTTAAAAAACTTGCTGACAGTATTACTCTCAACAAATCAAGTTTAACACTTGGTGTTGGAGAACAGTATGACTTGAACAGCAGTATTCCTAACAATACAGCAGCCTACTACAGACTTTATTACTCAAATAACACCGCAATTGCTCCCGTCCAAAAGTCAGGCGGTCTTGTTACCGCAAAAACAGCCGGCACTACAACGATAAGATGTAAGCTCAACAATGGAAAAGAAGCTACTTGTAAGGTAACAGTCAAATCTGCTCCATCAAGTGTTAGTCTGAATTACACTTCGGCTACTCTAAAGGTTGGGCAGAGCAAAACATTGACGGCTACTCTCAACAGTAATGCGTATAGCTATCGTTCTGATTGGACAAGCAGTAACAGCAAGATTGCTACCGTCAATTCAAACGGCAAGGTGTTTGCTAAATCACAAGGTACGGTGACTATTACATATAAAACCTACAACGGCAAAACAGCAAAATGTAAATTAACTGTTTCGGGAAGTGCTGCAAAGTGTATTGATGTATCAACTTGGCAAGGTTCAATTGACTTTGGCAAGGTAAAATCAGCCGGTTATGACTATGTGATTATAAGAGCCGGATACGGTAAAGAAAAAAGTCAGAAAGACAATATGTTTGAAACAAACTACAAAAACGCAAAATCCGCCGGTCTTAAAGTCGGAGCATATTGGTTCAGCTATGCAATGTCACCGTCAACGGCAACAGCAGAAGCAGATGCTTGCCTTAGTTGTATCAAGGGTAAAAAGTTTGAACTTCCTGTTTACTACGATATGGAATATCAGCCTGCAATGAGTACAAGCAACAGCAATTATACAAAAATGGCAGTCAATTTCTGTAACAAACTCAAAAGCAACGGCTTTAAATCGGGTGTGTATTCCTCAGCAAGCGTTTATGACTATCTGCTCAATCGCAAAACCTTAAAAAATAACGGCATTTCCATTTGGAACGCAGAATGGTATATAAAGCCGTCAATCACTTGTGATGTGTGGCAGTATTCAGATAACGGTAGAATTAACGGCATATCAACAAATGTTGACCTTAACTACATATACAATCTCAATATTGTTGGATAGTAAAAAAGAGTTTGTCAACCCTAAAAAGTAAAATTTATATGTAGGAGGTTATTATGAATTTTAGCAGAGCATCACCTATGAACAAATTACTCATTTTCTTTTTTACAGAAAGGAGAGAAAAACTTAAATGAAGTTAATTAAAAAAATGCTGTCGGTGTTCTTATGTTTAACCGTAATTATCGGCTCATTGTCTGTCGGTTTGTTTTCAGTAAGTGCTGCCACGGTTAAAGGCAATCGTGGAGCAGACGGCAAAGGATTTATATACAAAAAAACAGCTGAATATACTTATATAGACGCAAACGGAAAAAAGCACAGTCAGCATTATGAAGGTTGGGAAAATTTTAAGGTTCATTTTTTTGCTGCATCCGGAAAAGCCTTGAATTTTTCAGACTACACACAAAGAGCGTACTGTATTGAACCGGATAAAGCATCTGAATTAACAAGTTCTGCTACTGTAAAAAGTACATCTCAATCAGCAGCTTGGAAACAGCTAACTACTGCACAGCAAAATGCAGTTAATCTGATACTTGCTTGGGGCTTTGGCGGATTTGAAGCTGCAAAGAAAGAGAAGGTTCATTATTACTATGCAACGCAGCTCTTGATTTTTGAGATTGTTGCAGGCAAGCGTAACGCATCAACTTTTGAAGCGGTTACCGGTAAGCCGTTACTTACACCTGCAAATACAATGACGGCTACGAGTTCGGCAGAAACTACGCTTGCGAATGTCACAACGGCATACAACAATATGGTTTCTTGGTGCAAAAAATCCGTGAGAAATCCGTCATATACTGCATCATCACTTAGCTCGGCTAAATCATATCAGATGTCGTACAGCAACGGACAGTACTCAATTACTCTGACTGATTCTAACGGGACTGCATCGGTGACAAAAGCATCCGATGTAATTGTCAGCAATTCTAATGTTAAGGTCAGCGTTAGCGGTAAAAAGATAACATTTACCTGTTCTAAAAATCTTGGTACGACAGTTAATGTGACAATGAAAAACTCTTTTTTGAAGGAATATGGAATCAAGAGCAAAAACAGTTTGTATTTAATTACAAGTAATGACTTTGCATCATATCAGACTTTTGCTCGAGGTTCTAATTATGCAGTTAAAGACGGATATGTTAAGTTGACATTTCCGGATGTTGTCAAGCTGCAACTTCAAAAATCATCATCAAACCCGGAACTTACAGCCGGCAATGATTGTTATAGCCTTAACGGTGCCGAGTACGGCATATACACAAACAAGGCTTGTACCAAAAAAATCGGCAGTATTACAACAAATGCAAGCGGTTACGGCAGTTACAGTAAATATGTTGACGCATCAGCTTCTTACTATGCCAAAGAAACCAAAGCACCAAAAGGCTATGAGCTTGACGAAACTGTTTATACATTTGTGAATTCAGGCAAAAAAGCCGCAGACGGTACAAAAATTTATAGCTTTAGCTGTACTGATGAGCCTGTAGATGACCCTGTCGGTATTGTGTTACAAAAAAAGAATGCAATTACAGGCGAAACAACAAGTCAAGGTCTTGGCGGTGCGGTTTTCAGCATTGAATACTACGCACAGGAAATTGATAAGGACTATGATGTCAAAGCAGATGAAACCGCTCCTGCACTTGACAGCAAAAACCTTAAAAGGACTTGGTATATTCAGACCAACTCTGACGGACTTACTCGTTTAGATGAAAAATATTTATCCGATGATTTCTTATCAGATGGATTATATTACGATGGTAATTTTGTAACTATTCCCATAGGAACAATTGTTATCAAGGAAGTCAAAGCTCCTGACGGCTATTCTCTCAGTGATGTTGTGTTTTACAGAGTAATTACTCAAGAGGGTGCAAAGTTTGCACAGGACACAAATACTCCCATAAATGTGACGATTGACGAAATGCCGGCAAAGGCATATATCGGCATACACAAACTTAATCAATCGGGTGTTGGTGTCGCGAATGCTACATATGGCTTGTACGCTGATTCAGCTTGTGCAAGCTTGTATGACAAGCTCACAACAAATGCTGACGGCAAGGGTACTTTTGCAAAATCAGTAGATGTCGGCAAAACATATTACATCAAAGAAATAACCGCACCGACAGGCTATGAGCTTGACGAAACTGTTTATCCCGTAATTGCCACAGTGGATAACGCTACAGTCGATACAGCCGTTATTCAGACGATTTATGAGGACAGCGTAAAGGCTGACCTCAAAATCAAGAAGTCATCGACTGACGGTATCGTTTCAAATTTGTGGTTTGCAATATCAGATAACCTCGGCAACGAGTACAACGCAGTTTCAACCGATAAAAACGGCGAAGCGACTGTTAAAGGTTTGAGGGTATATGACGATAAAGGCAACAAGATAACCTATACAGTCAAGGAGCTTGGTTTTAAGACTACTTTAGGATCTCACAGCTATGGCGGTTACACTTGGACGATAAAGAAAGAAAATGCAATCAATTATAAAGGTTCATATTTTGAAGGTGTTTCAAATGCTGTATTCAGCAATTGTGAGAATGCTTATTCAAGATACTACTATGGCAAATCATCAGAAGCAAAATCCAACGCTAACGGTAAGTCATTAACGCTTGACGAGAGCAAAACGGTTACATTTAATTTTCAGAATACAGTTTCTGAAACAGATTTAACTGTTAAAAAGACCTCATACAACGGTAAAGTGTCTGGAGTTTGGTTTGAGGTACAGGACGAAAACGGCAAATATTATGGTGATATTGTTACAGATTCTACCGGAACAGCTAACTATTACAACCGATACGGTTACAAGCTCACAAGCTGTTTAACCGTTCCAAACTCAGCAATTTGTATTCCTATAAAATATAAGGTTGTTGAAAAAGGTTTTCTCGGCGGAGGCAGTTACTACTTCCCCGAAAATTACCTTGGAAAGGCTGAATCAGAGTGTAAGACTGCCAACAAATACGGAACAACATCTACTCTTAATTATTCCGCCTACAACGCTCCTGCAACAGGAAGTATTAACATCAATAAGACTTCCGAGGACGGAGTTATCGAGGGGTTGAGTTTTAAGCTCGAATCTTTTGACGATGAGCGAGAATACGGTGATGACCTTATCCCTACCCCTATGGCTTATGACGCAGCCGGCAACGGGATTACAAGTATCGTTTTGACTACTGATGAAAATGGTAAAGCAAGTACAGATAATATGCAATTTTATGACATAAACGGTAACAAAATTGATGGTATTCTGCCATATGTAGTTGACCTAAACGGTTTTCAAATTACTTACAGGCTTACCGAAATCGGCATTAAACAGTCAGACGGAACATACAAGTTTCCGAGCCGTTATGAACTGAAAGATGCAGTCGAATTTACAATCTATGATACCGATGAATACAACTATACATATGATTGTGCCAACACCGTAAAAACAGGTTCGTTACAGGTACAAAAAACATCTGAAGATGATGTTGTGGACGGTTTGTATTTTGAAATAAGCTGTGCTGATACAGGGTTTAACGAAAAAGTAAGCACAAACCTTGAAGGTTTAAGTCCTGAAATTTCAGACTTGCCGATTTATAACAGCAATGACGAATTGCTCAAATATAAGGTGTCAGAACTCGGTGTTCTGAACGATGACGGCACTTATTCTTTACCGTATAAGTACAATAAGCCACGAAGTGTAACCGTCACGCTTGATACTGATACCGTAACCTTTGCAAGTATCAAAAATACTGTAAAAACAGGCTCGGTTAAGCTCACAAAAACAGACGGCACAAAAGCTCTTGGCGGATCAGGTTGGCAACTCTATAAGTCAGACGACACTCCCATCAGCTGTTATCAGACAGGCTCAGGAACTTATATGTATAATTCAGTTGCAAAAACTGCAACCGATTATATGGCTACGAATGGTAGTTTGTCAATCAGTAATCTGCCGGTAGGTGATTACTATTTTATTGAATCTGTAACTCCGTCAGGCTATATGCCATACGGTAAAAAGGTTGAATTTACAATTTCAGCCGACAATGAAAACACACTTAATATATCATTAACCGTTGCCGATAACAAATCTGTGTTATCTCAAACAGGTGGCGGTGGTATTGCTCCGTTTTATTTTGCTTCTGTAGCACTCGGAGCATTGGCTATATTTTTCATCTATGACTACCGTAAACACGGTAGCAAGAAATATAAAAAATCACGAAAGGACAATCAAAAATGAAAAAGAAAATCACACGAATTATGACAGCTATGGTGCTTGCAGTAATGATGGTATTAACTGCAATCCCATTTGCAAGTGCTGCAACCAACGCAAATGCTCTTGATGAAACAAAGAAGGTTTCATTCACGCTCAATTGTTCAAAGCCGGGTTACACCTTTACGGTGTACAAGGTTGCAGAACTCAAAACAACCGAAAATCCATACAAGACAGGCTATGATTCACTTATTCCTTCAATCTCTGACGAGATTTTAAGCGGTAAGACATCGAATGTTCTCTCAGCTCTTGATGGTCTTTCTTCGATTCCGTCAACAGCTTCAACCGTTGGCACATTTACTACATCGGCAACATCGGTAAAAAAGACTTTTTCAAGCCTTGCTCAGGGTTTGTACTACATAAAAGCGACTAACTTTCCTGCCGGTGTTAAAAGCGTTACAAACTCTGTTGTATCACTTCCATATTACAATAACGGTTGGGTTTACAGCATTAATGCTATCGACCTTGCTACAAAGGTAAATGACGGTGATGTTGTAACAGGCAAGACTATCACAAACAGCACAAAGGATAATGTTAATTTTACCGATGTAAGCCTTGGTGACACAGTGAATTTTGAAATCAAGTCATCAACTGCCGGTTCATCAGAAATGAAACTTAAATCATATACAGTATATGATGAGATGTCAGCAGGACTTACTCTTGATAAAGACAGCGTAAAGGTTGCACTTCTCAACGCACAGGGCGGTAAGGTTGCTGACCTTGCTTCATCTGATTACACTCTCAATGTAACCTCAGAAGTTGATGGTAAAGCTACAACATTTAATGTAGCTCTCACAAACGCTTATCTCCAGAAGAATGACTTTTATGCAGAGAGTGTTACTTATACATCTGTAACTTATTCAGCAAAGCTCAATAAGTACGCAATAACAGGAAAGACAGGCAACCCTAACACAGAAACAAAGCTCGTTTATTCTAACAAGAACGGTGTTGAATCAGAAGTAAACGGTAATACAGTTTATGTTTACACCTTTGCTGTAACAACAAACAAGACAGATACAGACGGAAAGGCTCTCGAAGGTGCAGAATTCAGCCTTTTCAAGACAGAAGAGGACGCAACTGCTCTTACAAATGCCCTTGCAAGCGGTGTATCCGACAAGACCGGCAAGGTTACTTACTACAACACAAGTAAAGAAGAAATCAAACTTGCAAGCGGTAAATATTATATTGTCGAAACAAAAGCCCCAACGGGATACAACATCTACGGTAAGGTTATTCCTGTGACAATTGATGTTACATACGGTGCAACATTTGTTGACGGTTCGTACATCACAAACTGCCCTACAGACGGCACAGCAAGCGTTGATGTTAAGGATACAAAGGTTGTTGTTCCGCAGACAGGCGGTGTCGGAACAGTAATGTTCTACATTCTCGGCACAGCATTTGCACTCGGCGGTATTGCAACATTGTTCATTCGCAGAAGAGTAAAAGCTACAAACAAGTAATTTCACATTAAACAGAAAGGAGTACAGCACATTGAAAAAATGCAGAAGCAAATGCACCTTGATAATAGGAATAATTTTTATGACTGCATCACTCTGCTTTGTGCTGTACCCTTCTGTATCAAATGCTGTCAATAGTTTTTTCGCCGCATCCACAATTAACAATTATGCCGCAAATCTTGACAGCATTTCAGCAGCCGACAGGTCACAGTACTTGTCGGCTGCTGCTGAATATAACAACAATTTATCAGAACTTATCAATGGATTTTCTTACGATACAGACAGCGTGATTGACGGATATGACGATATTCTCAATTTTGGTGACGGTCTTATAGGCTACATTGATATTTCAAAAATAAATGTAAAACTGCCTATTTACCACGGGGATACGGATAAAGTGCTTGAAAAAGGTGTTGCTCATCTGCCAAATACAGCGTTTCCGATAGGCGGTGTATGCAATCATTCGGTGCTTTCAGCTCACACGGGTTATCCTACGCAGGTGTTTTTTGACAATCTCAACGAGCTTGAAATCGGTGATGAAATCAAGGTGTCCGTGCTTGATGAAACGCTTACCTATGCTGTAACAGCAAAAAACATTGTTAAGCCCGACAACATATCGTTACTGTCAGTTGACGAAGAAAAAGACCTATTAAGTCTTATAACTTGTTATCCATACGGTGTAAACAGTCACAGACTTATTGTGACTGCTGAAAGAGTAAAGGATACAGCTGCATCTGATACGGCAACAAAAACCGAAAACAACAATAACGGAAGTTTTGATTTTATTATTGCAGTAATTGTTATAACCGCAATTTTGGCAATTTTAGTAATTGTTGTTTCCATAAAAAATAAACGAAGGAGGAAGTAAAATGCCTGATATTACAAATGATTTTGATAATAATCCAAATACCGATAAAAGAAAACAGCGAGATGAAGAAGTCAATAATGACAATCTCCAACCCGAACAGACAAAATCCGAACCCGAATTGCTTGAACAAACGAAAAGCAAAGAATTTTCAATACCGATTTTTGCAAAGCTGTATGACAGGTGCAATCTTAAGATTGATGAGCTTAATCTAAAAAACGATAAACTCAATGCAAAAATCGAAAAACTCAACATAAAAAAGGTTCGCAGTGCTGAATTTGTTTCAACGGTTGAATCAATGAGAAATGTTGTACCAATGCCTGTGTATAAAGCATTGTCTGTTCTATCGGCTGAAAGGCGACAGAAAATAGTAAATATCAATGAGAAAATCCATTCTCATAAGCTGAACATCAAATCGAATGAGCAGAAGATTTTGAAGCAACAAAGCCGTGCTGAGAACTGCAAAAAAATCAATAAATTTCTTGACAATATGAAATCCCCTGACGGCAGGAAAGAAAACTTTGTCAAAGGTATGCAGGAATACGGGACAATGGCAATGAGGACAACCTCTGAAAAGTTTGATACTACTCAGAGCAAACTCGATGCTGCAATAAAAGCATACGGTCAAACTCATTATATGTCCGAAAAACTCAAACTGCGAAAACAAATCGACAAGCTCACCAACAAAAAAGAAAAGCTGATAAACAAGCTCAAGGCTCTTAATGAGTGGTCAGATAAGTTTGAATCGGTTAAAACTATGCCCGATAAGGAAGCTAACAATATTATCAGCAAGAGCTGTCAGAACATTGTTGATGAGTTTACAACCAACCCACAGGCTTTAAAAAAGCAGGCTGATGTAATCGTTTTATCTGCTGCAAAAGCTGTGACCGAAGAAAATTATCTCAAAAATGCCGAAATGTCGATTGAGGACGATTATGACAGCATTGACGGTATTATCAATAACGGCAATAAGCAGCAGGAATACGAAAAACTCAAAGAGCCTGAAAAGAAATCCGAACGCAGAACAGCACCTTTATCGAGAAATCAGATTAAGCAAAATGCAAACACTATTGCTCATAATGAGCAACAAACGAATGATAAAACCAAAACTCAGGGACAAGAATTATAAAGCTATTTTAGACCTGTGCCATTCAGGCACAGGTCTTTTTTTAAGAGGTGAATAAAATAAATGATTGAATTATATGGAAACAAAATATGGAACAGCAACACTCCCAATAAATATAAAAAAGTAATCATTGCGAGTGAGGATAGTCTTGATAATATATGTCAGGAACTTGAAAATTCAGGACTTAATTATTGTGCATATATTTTTAACGGTGAAGCACATATTGCCATTGGCAGAGCTACCGCAACTAATATTGATAAGTTGGATATTGATTATCAGACTGTTATTGAATGTAATTCAAAAGTCTATAAAACCAACAACATCATAGGAACTACAACCTACGATTCTATTGAGGATAAATTATACCGTAAGTACAATACCGATTTTGCCTATAAAATCGGTCAAAGACTTACTGAGCAAGGCATCCTTTTTTCAGGCAGAATTTACGGAAAAACAACAACTATTACTGTTGACAAGCAATATGCTGATACCTTGAATAAAATATCTGCTGAACTTAAAGAACAGCGAGCATCATTTATGTCAAAATCTGAGGTTGTTCAAAATGAATCACCGGAAGAATCAAAATCAGTTAATGAAAAAATATCTGAATTACATTTCAATGAATCGCAACTTTCGGCACTTGCACCGTCTGTAAAATTTATCCAAACGAGAAACGATGATAATTTGACTGATAACTTTGTTTCATGGTTTTCTGACTGCACTGATTTTTATGAATCACAACTTTCTGCTCTTGCCGAAATTTATGTTGACACATATCAAAGTTTTTCGGATAAATCTTTGATGTTTGCAGATACATCAAGGTTTAATGATTTAAAACAGCGTTTTGTTAATGATAACATTACTGCAAAATTAACTGAAAATCGTGGTTACTCAACTACTCAGCTTGAAATTATCAGAGAAATGGTAACTTACGGTATGAGCGAATCAGTAATCAACTTGCTTGATTACACTTTTTCGATTGATGAAATGCAAAACTTCTTTACAGCATACAAGAACGGCTCGTATGAAGATTTAATCAATCTCATTGCAGATATTAAAGGTACTACACGCACGGATATTGAAGGGCAAATCGAAGGTGGTACATACACTCCCGAAATTCCCGATTATGATTTTTTAAGCAAAAATCTAATTTTTCATAACCCCTCGGCAAATCATTTTACGGTTATGTATTTCAATCCGGATAGCGAAACAGGCGGTCAGTTCGTAAGCACTGATATAAACTATAATGTTGCTTGGCGAGGAAACCGAGATTTTACAAATGATTCCGAGCGATTTTGGCGATATGTAGAAATCACCGGAAATCAAACTCTGTCCGATGTAGGCAGTAAATTTTTCCGAGAATCTCTAAATTATTTTTACTCTGGTGAGCAAATTGCAGAGGGATTAACTACGGACACACAAAAATTGATTGCAGATGTTGCTACTGCCGAAATGATAAAATCAGGCGAACTTATTGAACCTGAAAGTTTTGATGTAGCTAAGTTTGATACACTCATATCTGAACAAAAAGAAATCACAAGCAATAATTCGGATAAAAATACTATTGTTATCAATGCTTTTGCCGGACCGGGTGCAGGAAAAACAACATCTTGTCTTGAAGTAGCCGAAAAATTGAAAAAGCAAGGATTTGTTACGGAATATGTACAGGAATATGCCAAAGAGCTTGTATATGACAACAATCTTATTATGCTTGACGGACATTATGAACATCAATTTGCAATTCTTAACGAGCAGATGAAGCGTATCAATCGTTTGTACGGTAAAGTTGATTTTATAGTTACTGACTCACCAATTTTACTTAACAACACTTATCTTAATGAAGATAAAAACACCGAAGTGTATTCGGCATATTCTGATAGTGTGAACAAACTTTATGGTCTTTATAACAATTTTAATTATTTTGTTGAGCGTGATACATCAGTGTTTGAAAAAGAGGGACGAATACATAATCTTGAACAAAGCATTGCAATTGATAACGAATTAAAAAACATGTTACACAATAATCAAATTGATTTCGATGTATATACTCACGCTACAATTGACAATATTGTTCGTGATTCAACTATTATATATGCAAAACAACTTATCAATTCATACTGTCAGGATGAATTTGATTCGGAAGCGGATTTTTCAGACTTAAAAAAAGTCGGAGTGGCATACACAACAACAGAAGACAGCAAGCATACTGTTGAAGCTGTTGTAAATCTTGTTGACTATAGGCTTGAAACTTATGTTGATGATAAATTATTCAAAGAAGAAACATATGCCGACCTTAAAGATATGATTGATAACTGTCTGCACTCTTTATCGTTCGATGACCTTGTGTACCTTTCCGATGAGGAGCTTGCACCGTTTTATGAGGAACACGACGAGCTTGACGACGTAGATCCCGCAGTTATTCGTCAGCAGCTTGAGGACGCAGGGATAGTCAACGGTGAGCTTGTCGATGAAGATAAGCTGAACAGTGATCCATTTATTCAACAGGTTATGGCTGACGCAGAATCCGATGCCGGTGCTCTGAATGTCAGCTCAGAAGAAATCGTTAATCAATTTAATTCAGAAAATGAAATCGTCCCGATAAACGAGCCTGAACAAACTGAGCCTGTACAGGAAATAATTCGTCCGACAATTACTTGTGATTGGAGTGAAAGTCCGGTATTTGAGAACGGCAAAACATACTCTGTTTCTGAATTTGACAAACTTATGAAAAATGCCGATGACGAATGGGTTGAGCAAAGACAGCTTGAAATTGAGGAATACGGCAGTGAAAATGCGGTTACAGAAGCATACAGAAACGGTGAACTTGACAATATTCATCTTGGTTATGAAAAAACGAAATTTATTATTAATATGCCGAACGGTACGAAATACACCGAACGGCAAAACATCGGGGACGGCAACGGTGGAATTATTGATTTTTTAAATCAATATCCGCAGTATTCAGGTGTTGTAAAAATACTCGAAGCCGATATAAAGCTTGATAAAGGTGAAAATGAGAAAGCCGCAGATTTACCGATAACGGAAAGAAAAGAAAGAGATATCAGGAGCGATGAAAAATTACAGAGCGTTGACGAGCTTACCGTGGAGGTTGAAAATGCCGCACCGTCAAGAGCAGAAAAAGCTGAACCGCCTACATTGTTTGATATGGTCGAAAGCTCAGAGCAGACCGAAACAAGCGTAAATGATGAAAAAGCCAAAAACTATGTAATTGAGGACAGAGAAGCTGTCACGGGAGCAAAAACAAAGTTTCAAAATAACATTGCTGCCATTAAGATTTTAAAGCAAACGGAAGCAGAAAACAGAGCGGCTACACCTGAAGAACAAGGTCAGTTGTTCCTTTACAGCGGTTGGGGCGGTCTTGCCAATGCTTTTGAGTCTGATAATGATAAATGGAAAAATGAGTATTCTGAACTCAAGGGTTTGCTTACGGATGAAGAATATACCGCAGCACGGTCAACTGTGCTTGATTCATTCTACACAGATACAGCAATCGTTGACAGTATATATGAGGTCATTCGTAACGCAGGATTTGAGGACGGCAACATACTTGAGCCTGCAATGGGCGTAGGAAACTTTTTCGGCAGACTTCCCGAAGAACTTCGTGATAAGGTGAATTTGTACGGTGTCGAAAAAGACAGCTTATCGGGCAGAATAGCTCAAAAGCTGTATCCGCAAGCTGACATTACGATTGACGGCTTTGAGAATACTCGTTTCAATGACAACAGCTTCGATGTTGCAATCGGAAACATTCCTTTCGGCGATTTCAGTGTTAATGATTCTAAATACAACTCAAAACATCTGAAAATTCACGATTATTTCTTTTTGAAATCACTTGATAAAGTGCGTGACGGCGGCATTGTGGCTTTTGTAACTTCCAAAGGTACGCTTGACAAAAAGGACAGCTCTTTCCGCAAGACCTTGGCCGAAAGAGCGGATTTGGTAGGTGCTGTGAGATTGCCGAATAACGCCTTTAAATCGGCAGGAACGGAAGTTACTCCCGATATTATCTTTCTCCAAAAGCGTTCTGCACCACTTGAAAATATACCCTCTTGGGTAAATGTGGGAACAACCGAAAACGGTTTATCAATCAATAATTATTTTATTGAACATCCTGAAATGGTGCTCGGTAATATTGTTCAAGGCAACAAGCTCTACGGACGAACAGATGATACAATGTGTGTACCGTTTGCTGACGGTAGACCATTATCAGAACTGTTGCCTGAAGCTGTAAAACATATTACATTTACCTATTCACCGGCAAAAGAGGTAATATCGCCTGTTTCTAAAGCAGAAGCTGTTATATCAAAACCCGAAGAACTTCGTTCACAGAGCTACTATAAATCAGGCAACGAGATTTATTTTTACGGCAGCAATTCCGCAGGAGAATTAGTTACTGTGTCGGCTAAAGATTTACTTGATAAAAAGTACACAACAAAAAACATTGACAGACTTACTGCGTTTATGGAAATCCGTGATACTTTAAGAGAACTGCTTGAGGTACAACAGCACGATAATAATGACGCAGAAGTCGAGCAGTTACAGCATAGGCTTAACACAATCTATGACAACTTTTATGATAAGTACGGTCTTATACATAGCAGATACAACCGTAATATTCTCGGATTTGACGGAGCGTATCAGCTTGTGGCATCTCTTGAGCAGGACTATGATAAAAATACCTTGATTAAAAAATCGGATATTTTCACTCAGCGTGTAAATGTTCCGAAACCGCAGATTGAACATATTGATACTGCATCGGAAGCTCTTGCCGTTTGTATCGCCGAAAAAGGATATATTGACTTTGATTATATGAGTAATCTTACCGATATTGACAAAGCAAGTCTTGAAGAAAGTTTGCGTAATAACGGTGAAATATATCCTATACCTATGAATACGGAAAATAATGAATATACATATCAGACCGCATCTGAATATCTGTCAGGCGATATATATGCTAAACTTGATACAGCAGAATCCTATGCTGCTGTTGACAATATCTATAGTGCTAATGTTACTGCTCTCAAAGCAGCATTACCTACTCCGCTTAAAGCAGGAGATATTGATGTTAATCTCGGAGCTACTTGGATTGCTCCAGAATACTATGAGCAATTTATGTACAAGTTGTTTGAAACACCTCTTTTCAATCGTTCTGACGGCATTTTTAAGGACAGTAAAATATCTGTAGAATACTCTGAATATTCCGGTAAATGGTTTATTTCACATAAATCAGCTGATAAATCCGTAACTGTAACAAAAACATACGGAGCTTGCGGTTATTCGGGATATCAAATTCTTGAAGCAGCTCTTAATTTATCAGAGCCAAAGGTATACAAAGATAAGCTTGACGAGTACGGACGGATTATGTTTGATAAAAATAACAAACCAATCCGAGTGATTGATGTGCCGGCAACTCAGGTTGTTCAACAAAAAGCGAATAAGATACGCAGAGAGTTCAAAAACTGGCTGTTTAGCGATCCCGTAAGACGGTCCGATATAGTTGATACATACAATCGTACTTTTAATTGTATTAAACCACGAGAATATGACGGCTCACACCTTACTTTTCCGGGAATGAATTCAAATATTGAACTGCACGAACATCAGAAAAATGCAATAGCTCACGCTATTTACGGTGGTAACACTCTGTTTGCTCATTCAGTCGGAGCCGGCAAAACTTTTGAAATGATAGCAACGGCTATGGAATGTAAACGGCTCGGTTTGTGCCACAAATCCTTGTTTGCTGTACCGAATCATCTGACAGAACAGGTGGGAGCAGACTTTTTGAAGCTCTATCCCAATGCAAACATATTGGTTGCAACAAAAGATGATTTTAAGGCTGAAAATCGTAAAAGACTGATGAGCAAAATTGCGACAGGTAATTATGATGCGGTTATCATCGGTCATACTCAACTTAAAATGCTACCGTTATCACCTGAAAGGCAGGAAAATATTTTCAAAGAGCAGATTGATAATATCGTTGCCGGTATTGCCGAACTAAAATACCAAGAAGGCAATTCTTTTAAAGTCAAGGATATGGAACGAACTAAGCGTAGTCTTGAACAACAACTTGAAAAATTACAATCAAGTAAAAAAGACAACACGGTGTACTTTGAGGAACTCGGTATTGATAAACTCTTTGTCGATGAAGCACACGAATTTAAGAATTTGTTCTGTACAACAAAACTGCAAAATGTTTCGGGTATTTCTTCGAGGGCATCTCAGAGAGCGACAGAGTTATTCGCTAAGTGCCGTTACCTTGACGAAAAAACCGGCGGTAAGGGTGTTGTATTTGCTACAGGAACTCCTCTCTCTAACAGTGTAACAGAACTACATACAATGATGAGATATCTCAACTATGATTTCCTTGCAAGTCATAATAATATGCAAAACTTTGACAACTGGGTATCTACATTTGGCGTACAGAAAAAAGAATATGAGCTTGCTCCTGCCGGCAACAAATTCAAGGAACGCACACGCATTGCAGAATATGCAAATTTACCGGAACTTATGTCAATGTTTAAAACGATTGCAGATGTCCGCACGGCTGATACTCTTAACCTTAAAGTGCCTGACTGTGAATTACACATTGTTGATGTTGAACCTACAGAATTACAGACTGAACTTGTTGAAGAATTATCAGACAGAGCTGATGAGGTCAACAACGGTTCCGTTGATCCATCAACAGACAATATGTTAAAAATCACCGGTGACGGTAGAAAACTCGGTCTTGATCCTCGACTTATCAATCCGTCATTTGAAGATGATCCCGGTACAAAACTTAATGTTTGTGTCAATAATGTTTTTGATATTTACGAAAAAACAAGCGACAAAAAGCTGACACAGATTGTATTTTGTGATTTGGGTGTTCCGAGCAAAAACTCATCTGCTGATGGCAATAAAGATGACGATACAAAAAGTGTGGCAGAACTTGACTCGCTTGAAGAGTCAGGAAAGTTTTGTGTGTATGATGATATTAGAGATAAGCTGATTGCAAAAGGTGTATCGGCTGACGAAATAGCTTATATTCACAACGCTAAAAGTGAAACCCAGAAGTCTGAGCTTTTTGCAAAAGTCAGAAGCGGTGAAGTGAGAATTTTACTCGGCTCTACGGGTAAAATGGGAACAGGCACAAATGTACAGGACAGGATCATTGCTCTGCACGATTTAGATGTTCCGTGGCGACCGTCCGACCTTGAACAAAGACGAGGAAGAATGGTTCGACAGGGTAATATCAACGATAAGGTACATCTTTATCGTTATGTAACAAAAGGCACTTTTGATGCCTACAGCTATCAGTTTTTGGAGAAAAAGCAGAAGTTTATAAGTCAGATTATGACCTCGAAAGAGCCCGGCAGAAAATGTGCAGATGTTGACCAAGCTGCATTGACTTACTCTGAAATCAAGGCTCTTTGTACAGGCGATGAGCGTATCCGTGAAAAGCTGACTCTTGAAAACAGAGTAAAAGAATTGCAGGCACTCAAGTCTGAATACAACAGCACACGATACGAACTTGAGGACAAGGTGAACGCTTATCCCGAAGAACGCAAAAAATTACTTCTTGATATAGGCAATATCAGCAAGGATATGGAAACGGTAAAAAACATACCTTTTGATGTCAAAACTGAAAGTTATCGGGTTGGGATTACTATAGGAAAAGATGCTTACTCACTTCTAGATGATGAATCAAGAAAAGTAGCTGCAAAAGCATTAACCAACGCTGTAGCACAGGTCAAAGGGGATGCTAACAAGAATAAGAGAATCGCCATAGGGGGACTCGGCAACTTTGGTGTTGAGGTAATCAATGACGGATATTTCCTTGATAAAATAACCGCAACTCTTCGTGGTAATTATACTTATTCAGTTGAACTGGGCGTATCAAGTATTATAAATCTTAAAAAGATTGAGAACTTGCTTTTTAAGGTTGAAAATGTTCTGAACGATAAAAAATCGGAACTCAATAAACTTGATATTGACTATAAGACTGCACAGAATATGCTTCACAAGCCGTTTGAGTTTGAGGATGAGCTTAACAGCAGCACAAAAAGACTTGATGAGTTGATAACTGCCTTAAACATTGAAATGTCCGAACAGCACAAATCAGCAGACAAGCCCAAAAAGACTCATTATTTTGGTAAGGATTTTATTCTTGGAAAAAAGAAATCATCAAAGCAAATACAGAATAATGAAGTTATGAAATCAGAACCTAAAAGGAGTGAACCTGAATTATGATAGTTTACGCACAAGGCGATATAACAAAATTTGATGTAGATGCTATTGTAAATGCATCCAACGGTTTTGGTTATATGGGAGGTAAAAGATGTGTTAATGAATTACATAGAGGAGTTGCAGAGAGCATTCAATTTGCATCTTGCGGTGCTGTTGAACGGCTTGCAAGAGCAAAATGTAAGGCACACTCCTTTTTTGGTTATTCACCCGGAACTGTTTTTGTGACTAATGCTCCAAATCTTGAGTGTAAAAAAATAATACACGCAGTTACTATGCGTACTCCGGGTAGCAAAGCAAAAATCAAAAAAATTAAAGATCTGATTCCAAAGATAGTAGCGGTAGCTGAAAACTTAAACATAAATTCAGTAGCCATACCTTTACTTGGTTGCGGAACAGGTGGACTTGACAGAAAAACCGTTCAAAATTTATTAGCTCATAATCTTATAAGTGACAAAGTGACATTTTATATTGTTACTTCACTTTAAAATTAGAAATTCTTTTCTGAATTTCTTTTTAAAACACTTGTTTTTTTCTTCTGTCTCTTATACACATCTCCGAGCCCACGAGACACTC
>ERZ1027046.488-NODE-488-length-17904-cov-6.923525_pt1 | contig 17904 bp, 16 predicted proteins | sample MGYA00519431_ERZ1027046 | MGnify/ENA primary metagenome ERZ1027046 (study PRJEB26926, sample SAMN06164587) | human gut metagenome | biome: ENVO:00009003; feature: ENVO:2100002; material: ENVO:00002003 | host: Homo sapiens | place: USA | collected 2012 ...
CGAGATTAGCGAGTGTCTCGTGGGCTCGGAGATGTGTATAAGAGACAGCTTCAGGCTGAGGCTGATAAGAATATTGCACAGGCTAAGGCAGAGGAAAGAAGAGCAGCCGCTGTTGCTCTTGAGCAGGAGATGAAAGCAAGCGTTGTAGCTGCTGAGGCAGAAGTACCTAAGGCTTTGGCAGAAGCTTTAAGAACAGGCAGAATGGGCTTTAAGGATTATTATGACCTTCAGAATCTGAAGGCTGATACTAAGATGAGACAGTCGATAGCAGGAGAAACAGAGAAGCCGGCAACTATTTAATGAACTTGTGAATTAAAAGGAAAGCGGATTTGTATGGAAATAATAATTATATGGGCAATATTCATTATTATAGTTATAATGAATATGAATAAAGCCAAGAAGATGCAGCAGGAGCGCATGCAGGAACACCAGCGTAATATGCAGGAACATAACCAGAATGTGCAACAGACACAGAATGCTTATCCTGTTAATGGTCCGTTAAAGCAGGGAACATTAAGCCATGGAGCGAATCTTAACAGGGAACAACAGACATATTCAGGTAGTCAGAAGATGACAAGCGCAGAAGCTGAAAGACTCAAGCAGCAGATTCGTGAGAGAAATAATTTTCAGGGAAAAACTGCCGGCTCTGACGCAGTGAGTTCACACAGGGCAGAGGCACCTGTGCCACAGTATACTGCACCGCCACCAGCGGCAGATAATGCAGCACCTGTGATGAAGACTTTTGATAAAGCAGAATTTCATTCACCGGTTATGCAGGCAGGAAGCACAGGAACTTATTCTGATATGACAGGCGGACACACATTTACACAGTATGACTGCGGACATGAATATAATGATGAGATTGTTCCACAGAGTCAGATGGGAGATAAAGTTATTCTTGATGACCTTAAGTTCGATAAGAATGAGATGCGCAAGGCTTTTGTTATGCAGGAGATATTGAAAAGGAAAGTTATATAATTGATATGAAAAAAGAACCGTGTGACACAAAATCACACGGTTCTTTTAATGAGTGCAGAAGATGGGACTTGAACCCACACGCGGTAACCCGCACAAGAATCTGAATCTTGCTCGTCTGCCATTCCGACACTTCTGCATATATGATGTATAACAAACTTAATAAGTTACACAACATTGATATTTTATAGGAGATTTGAAAATGTGTCAATATGAATAGCTGTCATTTTTAAAATTTCTTATCTGAAAGGGAATCGAGGCTGGTTGGATTGGACGTTGAAGTGGAGGGAAGGCACGATGAAGTCCAAAAAAGAAGTCAAAGCTGGTTGGATTGGACGTTTATGCAGAGGAAAGGCACGAAAAAGTCCAAAAAGGAAGTCGAAGCATGAAAAAACAGAAAATTCAAAAAATTTCAAAAAAGTTTAAAAAAGCTGTTGACATTATATTGATGTGGTGATATTATAATCAAGTCGTCAGCGAGCAGCGAGCGACACGAAAACAAAACAAGCAGTCGTGGCGGAATTGGCATACGCGCTAGACTAAGGATCTAGTCCATATTGCTTGGGTGCGGGTTCAAGTCCCGCCGACTGCACTAAAAGCACCGAGGTAACCTCGGTGCTTTTTTTGTGCGGGCAGCGATGAGAGAAAACATGGAAAGTTCACAGTCGTGCGGGAAGCGATGAGAATAGATGTAGAAAGGAAATTATATGAATACAGCATTAACAATAGCAGGAAGTGATTGCAGTGGTGGAGCAGGAATACAGGCAGACTTAAAAACATTTGCAGCACATAAGGTATATGGAATGTCAGCAATTACTGCCCTTACAGCACAGAATACTTTAGGAGTTACAGGAATATCGGAATCTTCACCTGAATTTCTTAAGGCACAGCTTGATGCAATATTTACAGATATATATCCTGATGCAGTTAAGATAGGAATGGTTGCGTCAAAGGAACTTATAGAAACAATAGCAGATGCGTTAATTACATATAAGGCAAGAAATATTGTTCTTGACCCAGTAATGGTATCAACAAGTGGAAGCAGACTTATTAAGGAAGATGCAGCAGAGGTTCTTAAAGAACGCCTGATGGTGCTTGCAGATGTTATTACACCTAATATTCCGGAGACAGAAGTGCTTACAGGAATGACTGTTGACAGTGCAGATTCAATGGAGAAAGCAGCAATAAAGATATATGAGAATCTTAAATCAAAAGGAGGACATGCGGCTGTCTTAGTAAAAGGAGGACATGCTGTTCATACGGCTAACGACTGTCTGTGTGTAGATGGCAGAATAGTGTGGCTTAATGGGGAGAGAGTTGATAATCCTAACACACATGGAACTGGCTGTACATTGTCATCAGCCATTGCAGCTAATCTTGCACAGGGATTATCAATAGAAGAAAGTGTCAAGGCAGCTAAAGAGTACCTGACAGGTGCGTTGAAAGCAGGGCTTAATCTTGGAAGCGGCAGTGGCCCGCTTGACCATACATACTGGCTTGATATTAATAAGTAGTAGAAGGAGAGACAGATGGACAGCTTCTTATATAGTATAAATGCAACGGTACCAATATTTTTAGTTATGATAGTTGGCTGGGTAATAAAGCAGATTGGCGTTATAGATGACCATTTTGCAAATGTGGCTAATAAATATGTATTTAAGGTGGCACTTCCAGTACTGTTATTCAGGGATTTAGCAGCAGCAGATTTTAAATCGCAGTTTGATGTTAAGTTTGTACTGTACTGCATGATTGTTACTACTATAATGTTTAGCGGAATATGGATATGCACAGAGATATTCATGAAGGATGATACGCAGAAGGGTGCATTTGTGCAGGCATCATTCAGAAGCAGTGCGGCGATACTTGGGATGGCATTCATACAGAATATGTACCAGAGTACAGGAATGGCACCACTTATGATAGTTGCTGCAGTTCCGTTGTTTAATATATTTTCGGTAATAGTGCTTACCTTTAAGGCACATCCTGAGTGTCATGGCAGCACAGAAGAACAATCTACGGATAAGAAAGAAAACATTAAAAAAGCGTGCTTTAATATTGTAACTAATCCGATAATTATAGGAATTGTGCTGGGATTGTTATCTTCTCTTGCAGGATTAAGATATCCGGTAATTATCAATAAGACGATTAATAATATTTCACAGACAGCTACACCTGTTGCACTTATATGTATTGGTGCGTCATTTGAAGGGAAAAAGGCAATTAAGAAGATTAAACCTACGGTTATTGCTACATTTTTAAAACTCGTGGGTCTAGCAGCAATATTTCTTCCTATAGCAGTAAAAATGGGATTTCGTAATCAGGAACTTATGGCAATTCTTATCATGCTTGCTTCACCATCTACAGTTACCTGCTTTGTTATGGCTAAAGGTATGGATAATGACGAGGTACTGTCATCAAGCATAGTTGTGCTTACAACATTACTTTCAAGTGTGACTCTTACAGCGTGGATATTTATATTAAGAAATTTTGGGCTGATTTAGAATATTTATAGTGTTTTTATCAGGTAATTCATGTTATAATAGACAGGCTTGATTTACTGTGGTAAAGTGAAAGCATATTAAAGCGAGAAAGGCATGGATTTTTATATGGCTAAGAATATCAGAAAAGCCGTCCTGTTACTGGCAATGTTGTCTGTGATTGTGGGAATGTTCACAGCATGCAGTAATAAAAAGAGCGATGATGGACGAACTACATTTACAGTAGGATTTGATGCGGAATTCCCACCTTATGGTTACAAAGATGATAGTGGAGAGTATGTAGGTTTTGACCTTGATCTTGCACAGGAAGTATGTGAAAGAAATGGCTGGAATCTGGTTAAGCAGCCTATTGACTGGGATTCTAAAGATATGGAGCTTAGTTCAGGCTCTATTGACTGTATATGGAACGGTTTCACGCTTAATGGAAGAGAACGTGAGTATACATGGTCTAAGGCATATATTGATAATTCACAGGTTGTTATAGTTAAATCCGGTTCAGGAATAAAGAAGTTAGAAGACCTTAAGGGTAAGGTTGTTATTGTACAGGCTGATTCATCAGCTCTTGCAGCATTTACAGGAGAGGATGCAACAGAAGAAAATCTTGCACTTGCGGCACAATTTAAGACACTTCAGCAGGTATCTGATTATAATTCAGCATTTATGAACCTTGAATCAGGTTCGGCAGATGCTGTATGTATGGATATGGGCGTTGCAAAGTATCAGCTTGAGCAGAGAGGTAACAAGTTCACAATGCTTGATGAGACTGTTTCATCGGAACAGTATGGTATTGGTTTTAAGTTAGGTAATACAGCATTAAGAGATGAAGTTCAGACAAGCCTTAATGATATGCTTGCTGATGGCACATTTGACAAGATTGCTGAAAAATGGGGACTTACAGACAGCGTATGTCTTGGAGAAGAAGGAACAGACAGTGCCTATCTCCTTGACAGTACCAGTACAACTAAGGATTCATTTGGTGAAAGACTTGTGGATATAGTTAAGCAACTTTCATCAGGAATGTTAGCAACTCTTGCAATATTCTTCTTAACACTTATATTCTCAATGCCGCTAGGACTTCTTGTATGTGAAATAAGAAAGTCAAGAATAGGCATTGTAAGATGGATTGCGAGAATATACATATCTATAATGAGAGGAACTCCTCTTATGTTACAGCTTCTTGTTGTGTTCTTCGGACCATATTATCTGTTTGGAATGAAGGTTACGGCAACATACAGATTCTATGCTGTAATTATTGGATTTGCACTTAATTATGCAGCATATTTTGCAGAAATATACAGAGGTGGAATAGAGAGCATACCTAAGGGACAGTACGAGGCAGCAGAAGTACTTGGATATTCCAAGGTACAGACATTCTGGAAGATTATATTCCCTCAGATGGTTAAGAGAGTACTTCCTCCGGTTACTAACGAGGTTATAACACTTGTTAAGGATACATCACTTGCATTTGCACTTGCTTACACAGAAATGTTTACACTTGCCAAGCAGGTAGCGGCTTCAACAGCAAGTATCATGCCATTATTCATAGCAGGATTGTTCTATTACATTTTCAATTTCCTTGTTGCTATGGTTATGGAAAAGTTAGAAAAGCGTATGCAGTATTTTGATTAAGGAGGATTTTAATATGAAGAAATTATTAGAAATATCACATTTAAAGAAATCCTTCGGCGATACTGAGGTGCTTAAGGATATATCAATGGAAGTTAACGAGGGTGAGGTTGTTGCAATTCTTGGACCTTCCGGCTCTGGTAAATCAACACTGCTTCGTTGTGCAACACTTCTTGAGAAAATGGATGCAGGAACTCTTAAGTTAGGTGGTGAAACTGCATGTGAGGACAAGGACGGAGTTTCAGTGTATGTTGGAAAGAAAGAATTAAGAGAAATCAAGAATACATATGGACTTGTGTTCCAGAACTTTAATCTTTTTCCGCATTATACAGTTATGAAAAATGTTACTGATGCACCTGTTTGTGTCCAGAAAAGGGACAAGAATGAAGTAGAGAAAGAGGCCAAAGAGCTTTTAAAGAAAGTTGGACTTGATGGCAAGGAGAACAGTTATCCATGCCAGTTGTCAGGAGGACAACAGCAGAGAGTTGCGATAGCAAGAGCACTTGCGATGAATCCTGAAATGCTTTTCTTCGACGAGCCTACATCAGCACTTGATCCTGAGATTACTGCAGGAATTCTTAAGGTTTTAAGACAGCTTGCTGATGAAAAGATGACAATGATTATCGTTACACATGAGATTGAATTTGCAAGAAAGGTTGCAGACAGGGTAATATTCATGGATGGCGGAGTTATTGTTGAGCAGGGAAAGCCGGAGGATGTTATTGACAATCCAAGTAATGAAAGAACCAAAGCATTTTTACAGAAGATGGAAAAATAATTTATGTGTATACAAACTAAATAGCTGGATATAATTGTTAATGGGAAGTTTTTTAATGAGAAAACTTCCCATTTTCTTGCATTGTGGATTTTGTTGTATAATGCTAGAATTGTATTGCTAAAGTTAGAAGAAACTAACTTAAAAGATTACAAAGCATTTGATTAGGAGGATTATATGGCAGCATATTTAGAGATTGAAAAAGTTATAGGCAGAGAAATTCTTGATTCAAGAGGCAATCCTACAGTTGAGGCAGAGGTTTATCTTGCGGATGGAACTGTTGGAAGAGGCGCAGCACCTTCAGGAGCATCTACAGGTGAATTTGAGGCGCTTGAGTTAAGAGATAAGGATAAGTCAAGATATTTGGGAAAGGGCGTTACTAAGGCAGTAGAGAACATAAACACTGTTATTAATGACTGCCTCTTTGGAATAGATGCATCTGATATATATGCAGTTGATGCAGCGATGATTAAAGCTGATGGAACTAAGGATAAGTCTAATCTTGGTGCAAATGCTATTCTTGCGGTATCTATTGCAGCAGCAAGAGCAGCATCTGTATCTTTAGATATTCCTCTTTACAGGTTCTTAGGCGGAGTATCAGGAAACAGGCTTCCTGTTCCAATGATGAATATTATTAATGGAGGCTGCCATGCATTATCAAGCGGACTTGATGTTCAGGAATTCATGATTATGCCTGTTGGTGCACCAAGCTTTAAGGAATGCTTAAGATGGTGTGCAGAGGTATTTCATGCACTTGCAGCTATACTTAAAGAAAGAGGACTTGCAACCTCTGTAGGTGATGAGGGCGGTTTTGCTCCGGCACTTAAGTCGGATGAGGAAGCAATTGAGACAATATTACAGGCAGTAGAAAAGGCTGGATATAAGCCGGGCAGGGATTTTAGGATTGCAATGGATGCAGCTTCTTCAGAGTGGAAGAGTGAGAAAGGAAAGGGTTATTACAAGCTTCCTAAGGCTGGAACAGAGTATACAGCAGAGGAGCTTATTGAGCACTGGGCTAAATTATGTGAGAAGTATCCTATTATATCTATTGAAGATGGTCTTGATGAAGAGGACTGGGAAGGCTGGAAGAAACTTACAGACAGACTTGGAGATAAGGTTCAGCTTGTAGGTGATGACCTTTTTGTTACTAATACAGAGAGACTCTCTATGGGAATTGAACTTGGAGCAGGTAATGCAATTCTTATCAAGCTTAATCAGATTGGTTCAGTTTCAGAGACACTTGAAGCTATCAAGATGGCTCATAAGGCAGGATATACAGCAATCAGCTCACACAGATCAGGTGAGACAGCAGATACAACAATTGCAGACCTCGCTGTTGCTCTTAACACTTGCCAAATTAAGACAGGTGCTCCTTCAAGATCAGAAAGAGTTGCTAAGTATAACCAGCTTTTAAGAATTGAGGAACAGCTTGGCGCCAGTGCGGTATATCCGGGAATCAGGGCTTTTAATGTTAATAATGATTAATCATTTGAAACAGATATTGAAAAAATATTAAGAAAGCCTTATAGTTGTGTATGATTATAATATATGTAACAGGAAGGCAGAACAATGATTAAGAAATTAGGAAGAAACGACCATTGCTGGTGTGGCAGTGGTAAGAAATACAAAGCGTGTCATGAAGCATTTGACGATAAGTTAAGATATCTTGAGGATATTGGACATATTGTGCCATCACACAAGTTAATCAAGACACCTGAACAGATTGAGAAGATTAAAGAGAGTGCCAGGATAAATGTAGCATGCCTTGATGCGGTTGCAGCAGCAATACATGAAGGCATGAACACTGCTGAGATTGATAAGATTGTATATGATGTAACTACTGATATGGGAGGAATTCCAGCACCACTTAATTATGAAGGATATCCTTACAGTGTGTGTACATCTGTTAATGAGCAGGTATGCCACGGATTTCCATCTAAGGATGTTATCCTTAAGTCAGGTGATATTGTAAATGTTGACTGTTCTACAATTCTTCATGGATATTTTTCAGATTCATCAAGAATGTTCTGTATAGGTGATGTTAAGCCTGAGGTAAAGAAGCTTGTTGATGTTACTAAGGAATGTGTTGAATTAGGACTTGAGCAGGTTAAGCCTTGGGGCTTCTTAGGCGATATGGGACAGGCAGTACATGACCATGCATATGCTAATGGATATACTGTTGTAAGAGAAATCGGCGGCCATGGAGTCGGACTTGAATTTCATGAAGACCCATGGGTTGGGTACAACACCAGAAAAGGAACAGATATGGTTATGGCTCCGGGAATGATGTTTACAATAGAGCCTATGGTTAATATGGGTAAGGTAAATGTTGTTACAGATGAAAAGAACGGCTGGGAAGTATCTACAGCAGATGGACTTCCTTCAGCACAGTGGGAAATTCAGGTTCTTGTAACAGAGGACGGACACGAAGTAATAAGTTGGTAGAGATTAAAATAAGTTCCTGCAAATCAGAGGCTTTAAACCTGATTTGCAGGAACTTTTTTATTGCTATACATATGGAAATACAGTTATTGATGTGTTACTTATAAGTAGTCGCCGCTATCAGATAACCGCCTTCTGAGTCCATTTTCCACGAAGGAATCTTATAAGGAACAGAAGTGAACGGAATCCCCAGTCGATGAACATACCAAACCATACACCGAGCACGCCAAGTCCTAATGTACCACCAAGAAGGTAACTGCTTCCTACACGGAATGCCCACATAGAGAAGATGCTTACCATCATTGTGTATTTGGCATCACCGGCAGCACGGAGAGCATTAGGCATAGTAAAGCTAAGTGGCCATATGAATATTGCTACAATTGAGAAGCAATGGATAAGGCTTAAACCTGTTTTGGTTGCTTCCGGTGACAGATGGAAAAGTCCTACCACAGGAACGGCAACTATTGTCATTACAATGTTGGTTGCAAGAATACCTGCATATGCAATAAACATAAGTTTTTTTCCATATCTTTTGGCTTCATCAGGCTTCTTTGCACCTATACACTGGCCAATAACAGTAATCATTGCCATGCCAATTGCGTTACCCGGAATATTGGCAAACATTGTAACAGAATTGGCAACAGAGTTGGCAGCGATGGCAGCAGTACCAAATGTTGAAACAAGGCTTGAAACAGAAAGCTTACCTATCTGGAACATGCCGTTTTCTAATCCGCTCGGAAGACCAATAGACAGAATCTTCTTAATGATAGAAGGTGATGGAAGAAAATCTTTGCAGGTCTTTATTCTTATTGCTGATTCTGCTCTGAACATAAGTCCGATAATAATTATGGCTGATATGATTCGCGAAATAAGAGTGGCTAAAGCTACACCGGCAACTCCCATATCAAATACAAATATAAATAAAGCATTCCCACATATATTGATTATATTCATGACAAGGCTTGTGTTCATGCTTATCTTACTGTTTCCAATACTTCTGAAAAGTGCGGCACCTGCATTATAGACACCAAGGAACGGGTATGAGATTGCTGTTATATAGAAATATATACTTGCACTTTCAAATACATCTTTTTCAATCTTGCCAAATATGAAATTGATGATACCGTGATTGCCTATGAGAGAGATAACCATCAGTAATGATGATAGTGTACTCATAATAAATATAAGCTGTCCGGCAGATTTCTTGGACATATCAATGTTCCTGCTGCCAAGATACTGGCTGCATACAACAGCACCTCCGGTTGCGAGAGCTGATAATATCTGGATAAGCAGGTTACTTATATTATCAACAAGTGCGACACCTGAAACGGCAGCCTCTCCTGCTATTGATACCATGAATGTATCAACAAAGCCTACGCTGACAGCCAGCAGCTGTTCAAATATCAGAGGGATAATAAGTTTCTTTAAATCTTTAGATGTAAACATAATAATCTCCTATATTAATACATAGCATATCTTAATAATATAAAACAATAATTTATGTAAAAAAATAAGAAAATTAGCTGTATTTAATGCAAAATACATAAAAATTGCGAAAAGACTTTTAAAAGAAGAATAATTATCTGAACAAATCTTTAGAATAAATGATTGAAAATAAGACTTGTACATGATATAATACGATATAATTTGAATATATGAAGGAGGTATTGTCGTGAAACATATTAAGACAATCAGCAACCGCGTATTAAAGGATACAATGAAGCACGGCGGATGTGGCGAGTGCCAGACATCATGCCAGTCAGCATGTAAGACATCTTGCACAGTTGGTAACCAGAGCTGTGAGAATAAGAATAACTAGTATTTTTAGTAAGAGAGTGTCGAACTATTCTGCACTCTCTTATTTTTCGTAAATGTATAGAGAACATTTACGGTTTGGAGGCTTTTTAATGATACATCAGTATAAGAATAATGGTTATAACATCGTATTAGATGTCAACAGCGGTTCTGTGCATGTTGTTGATGACATGGTATACGATATTATAGGACTTTATGAGAATAATACTCTTGAGCAGATTACAGATGCACTTAGAGACAGATATTCTGTTCAGGATATTAAAGAGGCATATGAAGAGATTGGCGAACTTAAGGAAGCAGGCCAGCTCTTTACAGAAGATATATATGAACCATATATTGATAACTTTAAGGACAGACCTACAGTTGTTAAAGCGTTATGTCTTCATATAGCACATGACTGTAATCTTGCATGTAAATATTGCTTTGCAGAAGAAGGCGAATATCATGGAAGAAGAGCTCTTATGAGCTATGAGGTAGGAAAGAAGGCACTTGATTTCCTTGTTGCCAATTCAGGTTCAAGAAAGAATCTTGAGGTTGATTTCTTTGGCGGAGAGCCAACTATGAATTTTGAAGTTGTTAAACAGCTTGTTGAATACGGAAGAAGCATAGAAGAGGCTAATAATAAGAAGTTCAGATTCACACTTACGACTAATGGTATTCTTCTTAATGACGAGATTCTTGATTTCGCCAATAAGGAAATGAGCAATATTGTTCTTAGTATTGATGGACGTAAGGAGATTAACGACCTTATGCGTCCTACAAGAAACAATCATGGAAGTTCATATGACATTATAATGCCTAAGTTCAAGAAAGTGGCAGAGAGCAGAAATCAGATGAATTATTATGTAAGAGGTACATTTACACATAATAATCTGGATTTTTCAGAAGATGTTCTTCATCTTGCTGATGAAGGATTTGAGCAGATTTCTGTTGAACCTGTTGTTGCGCAGCCAACAGATTCCTATGCCATAAGAGAAGAGGATATTCCGTTCCTTTGTGAACAGTATGATATCCTTGCGAAAGAAATCATTAAGCGAAAGAAAGCTGGTAAAGGCTTTAATTTCTTCCACTTTATGATAGATATTAATGGTGGTCCATGTGTTGCCAAGAGATTGTCAGGATGTGGTTCAGGCTGTGAGTATCTTGCAGTTACACCTTGGGGAGATTTCTACCCATGTCATCAGTTTGTTGGTAATGAAGATTTCCTTATGGGTAATGTTGATGATGGAATAGTAAGACCGGACATCAGAGACATGTTTAAGAATAGTAACGTCTATTCAAAGGAAAAATGTAAGAATTGTTTTGCAAAATTCTATTGCAGTGGTGGTTGTGCAGCTAACTCATATAACTTCCATGGTAATATCAATGATGCGTATGATGTTGGATGTGAACTTCAGAAAAAGCGTATAGAATGTGCAATAATGATTCGTGCAGCTATGGCTGAGGAAGAATAAGTAAAAGGGAGAGTTTTTAACATGAAGTACAGTTTACCTAAGAAGATTATTTATTCAATAATCGTTGCTGTTTTACTGGTTGGACTTGTATTAACAGCATTTTTCGGACTAAATGGAAAGGGATACGGAAGCACTTATGATATAGATCTTGGTCTTGATCTTGCCGGTGGTGTAAGTATCACATACCAGATTAAGGAAGATAACTTTACATCACAGGATGTAGAGGATACTATCTATAAGCTTCAGAAGCGAGTAGAAGGAAAGAGTACAGAGTCACAGGTTTATAAGGAAGGTGACAACAGAATCACAGTTGAGATTCCTGGAGTAACAGATGCTAATGAGATTCTTAAGGAACTTGGTACACCAGGTTCATTGGAATTCCTTGATTCCACAGGATATACAGCATTTTCACAGGGAAATGACTACACACCATTACTTACAGGTTCTGATGTAAAAGCTGCACAGGCTTACACAGATACTAATAGTCAGGAAGATACTCCTTATGGAGTGCAGCTTACATTTACAGATGAGGGATCAACTAAGTTCTATGATGCAACATCAGCTAATATCGGTAAAAGAATATATATTGTATATGATGGAGAAGTTGTAAGTGCACCTAACGTTAAGACAGCTATATCAGGTGGTACAGCAACTATCACAGGTATGGAATCATTCGATGAGGCAGATAACCTTGCAACATACATAAGAGTTGGTTCTATTCCTCTTACACTTGAGGAAGTAAGCTCTAACATTGTTGGTGCACAGCTTGGACATGCAGCAATCAAGACAAGTTTAATTGCAGCTGCTATAGGTCTTGCATTACTTTGCTTATTCATGATTGTTATGTTCAGAATTCCTGGACTTGTTGCAACATTATCACTGATTATCTATACAGCACTTGTTTTATTCCTTGTAAGTGTATATGATCTTACTCTTACACTTCCAGGTATTGCAGGTATTATTCTTGGTATTGGTATGGCGGTAGATGGTAATGTTATTATCTATACAAGAATAAGAGAAGAGATTGGTGCCGGAAAGTCTGTAGAAAGTGCTATTCTTTCAGGTTATAACAAGGCAACATCATCTATAGTAGATGGTAACGTAACAACACTTATCGCTGCTTTAGTATTGTACATATTCGGTACAGGTCCAGTTAAGGGCTTTGCTACAACTCTTGCAGTTGGTAATATCGTATCAATTTTTACTTCACTTGTTATTACTAAGGTTATTATGAAGCTCTTATATAACTTTGGTATAAGGGACGCTAAGTGGTATGGTAAGAATGTATACAGAAAGACGCTTGATGTTCTTAGCATTAAGAAATGGGCTGCGATTGGCTCAGCAGTAGTTATTGCTGCAGGTATCATAACTATGGCAGTTCAGGCTGGTCTTGGAAACAGAGCATTAAATTTCAGTCTTGAGTTTGTTGGTGGTTCAACAACAACATTTACATTTGATAAAGAATATACAGCAGAAGAGATTGAGGATAATATCATCCCTGTAATCAGAGATGCTGCAGGTATTACAGAGGTTCAGCAGCAGAAGGTTGCAGATTCAACACAGGTTTCTTTCAAGACATCTGATCTTTCACTTGACCAGAGAGAAGCTATTGAAAATGCGGTTACTGCTAAGTACCCAATCAAGGATGGAACAATTGTTGAGACAGATACAATCAGTTCATCGGTTTCTGCAACAGTTAAGAGAGATGCTATTCTTTCGGTTATACTTGCTACAATCTGTATGCTTATATACATCTTTGTAAGATTCCGTGATATCAGATTCGCATTAGCTGCTGTATTAGCACTTCTTCATGATGTACTTGTTGTTCTTGCATTCTATGCATTTGCAAGAATTCCGGTTGGAACAACATTTATTGCATGTATGCTTACAATAGTAGGTTACTCTATCAACGGTACAATTATTATCTTTGACAGAATAAGAGAGCAGTTAAAGACAGCTAATTCAAAGACTAACATTACAGAGCTTGTTAACTCATCAATTACAAGTACAATGTCAAGAACAGTATATACATCTATAACAACACTTATAATGCTTATTGTTCTTTTCATTATGGGCGTAACTTCTGTTAAGGAGTTCACACTTCCACTTATCGTAGGTATTGTTGTTGGTGCTTACTCATCAGTATGCTTAACAAGTGCTATGTGGTATGTAATGGGTGGTAAGAAGAGAGGCGTTGTAGAAGAGAATAATAAAAAAGCAGCTTCTAAGAAAGAGGTTTTTGAAGATGGTTCTCAGGTTTAATTAACAGATACAATAAGTTTATGACATGGCGGGGATTGTATATCAGTTCCCGCCATAATTGGTTTAATAGTGAAACAGGGAGAAAAGAGTGAAAAGCAACTGGAGAGTATACACTAAGAAAGCTGATTTCAAAGCAATTGGGGAAAGATTTGGCATTGACCAGGTTATGGCAAGAATTATCCGTAACAGAGGGTTAGAAACGGACGAGCAGATAAATATGTATCTTAATGGGACCGTGGATGATATGCATTCACCACATTTATTAAAGGATGCAGACAAATGTGTTGATATCCTCACAGACAAGATACAAGCAGGAAAGAAAATACATATTATCGGTGATTATGATATAGATGGAATATGTTCAACAACAATTCTCTACAAAGGGCTAAAGGCTGCAGGAGCAGATGTAACATTTGCAGTACCAGACAGAATTATTGACGGATACGGTATTAATGAGCACTTAATAGATGAAGCATATAATAATGGCACAGATACAATCATTACATGCGATAATGGAATTGCTGCGATTGAGCAGATTAAATATGCTAAAGAAAAGGGCATGACAGTAATTGTTACTGATCATCATGATATTCCGTTTGATTTCGTTGATGGAGAAAAGATACATAAAGTACCACAGGCAGATGCAATTGTTAATCCTAAGCAGGAAGACTGTCCGTATCCATTTGATAAGCTGTGTGGAGCGGGAGTAGCCTTCAAGGTTATTAAGATTATATATGAGAGACTTGGACTTAATCCAATCGAACTTGAAGAATATGCAGAGCTTATGGCAATTGCAACAATAGGGGATGTAGTTGATTTATCAGATGAGAACAGGGTAATTGTTAAATATGGTTTAAAGCATCTGGCAGTAACTACTAATATTGGTATAAGAGCACTTGTAGAGGCGTGTGAGCTTGAGATAGACAAGATAAGCTCATATCACATAGGATTTGTTATAGGTCCATGTCTTAATGCAACAGGAAGACTTGATTCAGCAAGAAGAGCCATTGAACTGCTTCTTACTACAGATATGGAAGATGCGAGAAATAAGGCTTTAGAGCTTCGCACACTTAATGTTGAAAGAAAAGATATAACAGAAGAATATGCCGCTATTGCAATTGAACAGGTTGAGAACACTGAACTAAAAGACGACAAGGTGTTAGTTGTGTATCTTCCTGACTGCCATGAAAGTGTTGCGGGAATAATTGCCGGAAGAGTAAGAGAAAAATTCTACAGGCCTTCAATAGTAATAACTAAAGCAGAAGATGGTGCAAAGGGTTCAGGGCGTTCAATAGAAGGCTATAACATGTTTGAGGAGATAAGCAAATGTGGTAAGCTCCTTAACAAATATGGTGGACATCCAATGGCTGCCGGAATATCACTTGATATTGATAAAATTGATGAATTCAGGAAAGCACTGAATGAGAACCAGACAATGACAGAAAATGTTCTTACTCCTACAGTGTGGATTGATGTGCCTATGCCGGTTGATTATGTTGATATAAAGCTGATAAAGCAGTTTGAGAAGCTGCAGCCTTTCGGAAAAGGTAATGAAAAACCAGTGTTTGCAGACAGAAATCTTACTGTAAGACAGTCAGCTGTGATTGGGAAAAATAAAAATGTATTAAGATGTCAGTTAGAAAGTGAGCATGGCAAGCTGGTGACAGCAATCAGGTTCAAATTAGACGGTCAGGAGATACCAGAGGTAGGAAGGAAGATATCTATGGTGTATTACCCTGATATTAATGAATATAATGGGATTGTTTCAATACAGTTTCGAATAGAAGACTGGAGATATGTGTAAGTAGCAGCCCTCCAATAAAAGAACCGTCGGTTCTTTGACCTGTACAGGTCAATGGGACCGGCGGTTTATATATTCTGTCTTATACTTAGAATAGATGATTTTCTGGCTGTTATACAGGCTGTAATATCCGGATAACAGATAACTTAATGCAATACACAGAATCGTGAATTTCATAGTTGATGCACCAAACATTTCGATAGATAGAATAAATGATGTGAGGGGGCAGTTAGTTACTCCGCAGAACACACTTACCATACCACATGCTGCACATAATCCGACAGGGAGTCCGAATATAGGTGCTAAGAAGCTTCCAAGCGTTGCACCCACGAAAAGAGTAGGAACAATTTCGCCACCTTTGAATCCACCGCCCAAAGTTACGGCTGTAAACAGCATTTTTAAAATGAATACATACCATGCACAACTTGTTACAAAGCTTCTTGCAATAATATCTGAGCCTGCACCGAGATAATCAGTTGTGCCAAATATGTAACGCATGGCAATAACAAGAGCACCGGCAATAATTATTCTTATGTATGGGTTGTTTATGTAATCAGTGTAGAGCTTTGAAGTACCGTGTAAAACAACACACAGCAAAATGCTTGCAAGAGCAAAAAGTACGGACATGATGATGAATTTACTGCCATTAATAAAAGAAAAAGAAGCGATTTCATCAACTACAAAATGTGTAGATTCAAGTCCCAGTGCAGAGGCTATGCCCTGTGCTATAAATGCAGCGAGTACGCATGGCACTAAAGCAGCATAATACATAACACCGACGCTGATTACTTCCATGGAGAAAACAGCTGACGCAATAGGTGTTCCGAAAAGTGCCGAGAAACAGGCACTCATGCCACACATAATCATAATTCGTGTATCTTTCTCATCGAATTTAAACAGCTTTGCAAATGTATTGCCTAATGCACCTCCTACCTGAAGTGCAGCACCTTCTCGTCCGGCAGAACCACCACACAGATGGGTAAGCAGTGTTGATACAATTATAAGGGGAGCAACTCTTCCCGGGACTTCATCATTCGACTGTATTGCGGTTATGACAAGGTTAGTTCCACGGTTTCCAGCTTCATGGACTATATTGTACATGAATACAATGATGATACCGGCAACAGGCAGTCCGAATAGTAAAAATGGGTATTCAACGCGCAGGCTGCCTACATAACCAAGCATCAGGTGAAATACAGCACCGACAGAACCAATAAAACAGCCACATAAAACCGAGCAGAATAACCATTTGAAAAGAGTTATTACTGCAAGCTTAAGCCGTTGAATATATTCAAACATAGTTTCTTTATCCATATTCCAGACCTCTATATTATTAGAAAACTTTTCTGCTCATATTACTGTTATGATAAGCAGGATCATTAGTAACATCATCAATAAACCATGAAGGGGCAGTATATGAATTAGCAGCTTCGATAGTTGGAAATTCAACTTCTGCAAGGATAGTGCCAGTAAAGAGCCCCTCAAATATGTCAAGTTCAATAGTATATCCATTGCCATCAGGGATTTCATAACGCTTCTTGGTGATGATATTGCCATCAGCTTTCTTAATCAGATGTTCATAGGCTTCTTTGTTAAGTGGAAGATTATATTCTTCCCTGGCCATCATTCCGCCACCCTTATAAGTGAGATAGTAATTATCATTGTCGCGTCTTACACGGACAACAGGAGCAGTGTTAAGATAGCCCTGTTCAATAAAGCGGCAGGGATAAGAATCTATATTGTCAGGGATGCCTGACACAAGATACTTGCGTTCGATTTCCATAATTAATAAACCTCAATTTCATGAACTTAATTAAATAAAGAGAAAAAAGGCTGCCACATAAGTGACAGCCTTTAAAAGTCATAATTAATTACTTCTTCTTAGACTTCTTAGCTGGAGCTGCAGGTGTGTTAACAACATCCTTTAAAGCCTTACCAGCCTTGAACTTTGGAGCCTTAGAAGCAGGAATCTTAATAGCTTCGCCTGTCTGAGGATTCTTTCCTGTTCTAGCAGCTCTTTCAGCAACTTCAAATGTACCGAAACCTACTAACTGAATCTTCTCGCCAGCCTTTAACTGCTCTGCAACAGTATCTGTGAAAGCCTTAACAGCACCTTCAGCGTCCTTCTTAGAAAGTCCAGCCTTTTCTGCGATAGCAGCAACTAATTCTGTCTTATTCATGATTTAATTGTCCTCCTTAAAAAATTAAGCTGTCTCTTATACACATCTCCGAGCCCACGAGACACTCGCTAATCTC
>ERZ1027046.512-NODE-512-length-17382-cov-4.721879_pt1 | contig 17382 bp, 16 predicted proteins | sample MGYA00519431_ERZ1027046 | MGnify/ENA primary metagenome ERZ1027046 (study PRJEB26926, sample SAMN06164587) | human gut metagenome | biome: ENVO:00009003; feature: ENVO:2100002; material: ENVO:00002003 | host: Homo sapiens | place: USA | collected 2012 ...
TTAGCGAGTGTCTCGTGGGCTCGGAGATGTGTATAAGAGACAGCAATTAAACTTTAGAGTTTCAGCGGAGGAGCTTGCTGTGATTGAGCAAAAAATGTCTCAGTTTGGAACCTCCAACCGTGAAGCCTATCTAAGAAAAATGGCGCTGGATGGGTATGTAGTCAAGCTGGAGCTGCCGGAGCTGAAGGAGCTTGTTTCCCTGATGCGCCGAAGCAGCAACAACTTAAACCAGCTGACCCGTAAAGTGCATGAGACTGGGCGGGTTTATGATGCTGACTTGGAGGATATATCCCAGCGGCAGGAACAGTTATGGGACGGAGTTAAAGAGATACTGACACAACTTTCCAAACTTTCGTAACCGGGACAAATACCCCATCTGCGGAGAGAGGAACGGCGTTTCTTCGCCGCGCCTTCCTCCGCTTTTTCTTTTTGCCCGTATCCTTGCCTTTTAGCTGTAAGACAGGGATAATGGAATCAGGAACAGGAACTGTGATTTTGGGAGGAGGCATAACAATGAGGGCATTGGTATTTTTGCTGAAACTGTTGTTAAAGATTTTAGTGGCTCCGGTGATTTTGGCACTGACCCTGTTTGTATGGATTTGTGTGGGAATCGTGTATATCTCCGGTCTGGTGCTGGGGCTTATCAGCATGGTGATCGCCCTGCTGGGTGTGGCGGTTCTGATTACCTACTCCCTGCAAAACGGCATTATCCTGCTGGTGATGGCATTCCTTATTAGCCCGTTTGGTCTGCCGATGGCTGCCATCTGGCTGCTGGGCAAGGTGCAGGATTTGAAGTTTGCCATTCAGGATTTGGTTTATGGATAAAATATGTCACTGATGTTATTTTACTTTCCCTAAAAAATAGGATATACTATATAAGAATATATTCTGCCGCCGAGTGCGGATAGTTTTAGATAAAGGAGGGCGTGTATGGAAAATCAATTAACGCCAAACAACTCCATGATTTTGGAAATCCGAGAGCTGCTGGAAAACGCCAGAAAAAATGTTGCACAGCAGGTTAATACGCAGCTTTTGACAACCTACTGGAACATTGGCCGGATTATCGTGGAGTATGAACAGCAAAATCAGATTCGCGCAGACTATGGAAAACAAACCTTAAAGGAACTTTCCAAAGAACTAACACGGGAATTCGGCAAAGGCTTTTCTCGTTCTAATCTACAAAATATGCGGGCATTTTATCTTGCCTATGAAAAATGCCAGACAGTGTCTGGCAAATTGTCCTGGTCCCATTACTGCGAGCTTTTGAGTATTACCGATGAGAACAAGCGCAGCTTTTATGAGAAGGAATCTGTCAATTCGGGCTGGTCAGTTCGGGAGTTGAAACGGCAGATTGACAGCTCGCTGTATGAACGGCTGCTGCTTTCCAGTGAAGATGTGAATAAAGAAAAGGTTCTTTCTTTGGCTCAGAAAGGGGTTGAGATCAGCCAGCCAGCTGACATCATCCGTGATCCCTATGTGTTCGAGTTTTTGGGTGTGCCGGAGAACAAACCCATGTTGGAAAGCGATTTGGAAAAGGCTCTTGTGGCACAGATTGAAAAGTTTCTTTTGGAACTTGGACGAGGCTTCATGTTTGTCGGAACCCAGCAGCGTGTGACCCTGAACAATACCCACTACTATGTGGACATGGTGTTTTATAACAAAATCCTCCGCGCTTATGTGCTGATTGAACTGAAAACGAAAAAACTGACACCAGAGGCTGCCGGTCAGCTCAATATGTACTTAAACTACTATGCGGCGGAAGTCAACGACCCTGACGATAACCCTCCTATCGGTATTATCCTCTGTACGGAAAAAGACAGCATCGCGGCAGAATATGCCCTGGGCGGTCTGTCCAACAATATCTTCGCATCCCGGTATGTTCTCTATATGCCGGATAAGGAACAGCTGATTGCTCAGGTAGAGGCTGTCTTGAAAAACTGGCACGAAAAGAAAGACAACCGCCATGACTGAAAAAGAACTGATTGGAAAAGTACATTCAGCGGTCTATCATCAATGCCAGCGCCGTGGTTATGCGGCTCCGGTGGATGTGCTGATGGAGGTCGGTGTCCTGCCAAAGCAGAAATATGAGGACTGGCGGTTTGGACGGGTGGACTATTTGGAACGGGTCTGCACCGTCAATCTGCGCAAACTCTCATTCATCATGCACCAGATGCGGGTGTACGCACAGAAAACCGGCTTAAAACCCTCCTTCTGTTACTACAAGCAATGGGGTGTAAAAAAGAAAAATGGGCAGGGACACAAGCCGGTGATTCCGCTGCGGTTCAGCAAAAGCGGAAACCCGGAAATTGAGAAATGGTATGCAACTCATTTTGTGGACACCAAACGGATTGCAGCCTTAAAAGCACAGCAGCCTGTTGAAAATTCAGATTAACCAAAGGACAGCTCACACAGCTGTCCTTTTCTTTTTGGAAAGGAGGTTCCCCCCCTATGGCAACCACACGCATCATGCCGCTGCATATCGGCAAGGGCCGCACCGAAAGTCAGGCAGTCAGCGACATCATTGATTATGTGGCAAATCCGCAAAAGACCGACAACGGAAAACTAATTACCGGCTATGGCTGTGACAGCCGGACTGCCGATGCAGAGTTTCTGCTTGCGAAGCGGCAGTATATCGCCGCCACCGGGCGGGTGCGCGGGGCGGACGATGTGATCGCTTACCATGTGCGCCAGTCATTCAAACCCGGAGAGATCACACCGGAAGAAGCCAACCGTCTGGGTGTCGAATTTGCCAAGCGGTTTACCAAGGGCAATCATGCCTTTGTGGTCTGCACTCACATAGACAAATCGCACGTTCATAATCACATCATCTGGTCATCGGTCAGCTTAGAATATGACCGAAAGTTCCGCAACTTTTGGGGCAGCACCAGAGCCGTCCGGCGCTTGAGCGATACCATCTGTATCGAGAACGGACTGTCCATTGTGGAGAATCCCAAGCTCCACGGAAAAAGCTACAACAAATGGTTGGGCGATCAGGCCAAGCCCTCCCATCGGGAGCAGCTGCGGGTGATGATTGACCGTGCGTTGGAGCAAAAGCCCGCTGACTTTGACGCATTGTTGAAACTGCTTACAGAAATGGGCTGTGAAGTATCCAGGCGCGGGAAAGCAATCCGGCTCAAAGCACCCGGCTGGAAGAATGTAGCCCGTATGGATGACAAGCTGGGGGCCGGGTACAGTGAAGCAGAAATCCGTGCGGTACTGGCCGGAGAAAAACAGCATACGCCCCGTAAGAAATCCATCGTGCAGCCGGAGCCGCCCAAGGTCAATCTGCTGGTGGACATTCAGGCAAAATTACAGGCTGGGAAAGGCGCTGGGTATGCGCGCTGGGCCAAGGTTTTTAACCTGAAACAGATGGCGCAGACTGTAAATTTTCTTACCGAACATCATCTGCTGGACTATGCGGAACTGGCAGAAAAAGCGGCGGCAGCCACCGCCCACCACAACGAACTGTCGGCGCAGATCAAGGCAGCGGAAAAGCGCATGGCGGAGATTGCTGTCCTGCGTACCCACATCGTAAATTATGCCAAGACCCGCGAGACCTATGTGGCCTACCGGAAAGCTGGTTACTCCAAGAAATTCCGCGAGGAACATGAAGAAGAAATCCTGCTTCATCAGGCGGCAAAAAACGCCTTTGACGAGATGGGTGTGAAGAAGCTGCCCAAGGTCAAGGACCTGCAAGCCGAGTATGCCAAGCTGCTGGAAGAAAAGAAGAAAACCTACGCCGAGTACCGGCGCTCCCGTGAAGAAATGCGGGAGCTTTTGACGGCCAAAGCCAATGTGGACCGGCTGCTGAAAATGGATGAGGAACAGAAAAAAGAACAGGAAAAAGACCACGGCCAGCGGTGAGCCGGTCATGGTCCAAAGCGTTCGCAGAACGCGCAGCCGCAGAATGAAATTCTGCGTTCAAGGGGGGTTTGGGGGCGCTGCCCCAGGCAAGCAAAGCGGAGGGGAAAATCACGGCAGGATTTTTCCCTCTGCGGGCCGAGTGTATTAACACCGGCATTGCTTGCCGCTTGTATCAGGAATTCTGTCCAAGAAGCAAGGACTTAACTGGTTACTTGCGTTGAAAATTCCTGATTACATCTTGTCTATTCCCGGATTCTCATCATCTCAAGAATACATTCTAAGCCCATATTTCCTGATTACATGGCTCTCATAAAATTCTACGCTGGCTACTCCTTAACGTCATTTAATAGTTATAATTGAGGCAGTAATACATGGCTAATAGTGAAAAAGTCCTCGCGGCTTTACTACGAGAATGATGCTGCGCCCTTTCTCCGTAATCAGGAAAAACAGGAAAGGCTATCGAGGTAAACCAAGCCAAGAACTTGAGAGTCAGAAAATTTTTGCGGGGAAATCCTCTTGACTTCTTGCTTCTTTTCGGAAATCCCTGATTACATAAATTTCCTGATAACCGCTTCTCCTTGACGAAATGGTAAAAAGAATCTATTATGTAATTAGTTTATGCTAACCGACAGGGAGGTGGAAGTGAATATGAATGAGCTTCATAAGCCAGAATGGTATGGGGAATGCGCTGTGATTACAGATGAGTATGATGATTATGTTCAAGTAGAATATAAATGCAGTGGAGCTGGAACTCTATATGATTATCCTTTATTCCCTGGTATTAACTTAATCTTTATGGATTTTAACTGTTCAGATATTTTCCATGAACCAATTCCCAATAAGAATATCATTGAAATTCGTCATTACCAAAAGGGGCGCGTTGAATTTGAACTAAGAAATAATAAGGTTTTTCATATGAAAGAAGGAGAATTATGTATCAATGCTCTTGCTAATGTCCCAGCGGCATATTCTTTTCCTTTTGGATATAGTGTAGGATTAAGCTGTGTGATTGATAAAGATTCTGTTGATGCGAAAACAAAACAAATTTTTTCATACTATAATATTGATGTCTTAAATCTTGGACAAGAATTGGAAATAGAAAAAAAGTGGTTTTTATGCCGAACACCACAGAGATTGCTACATATCTTTGATGAGTTATACGCCGCAAAAGGTGTTGAAGGGAGAGATTATTTCCGCATCAAATTATTGGAATTGTTTTATCATATTAAGCGACTTCGCATTGAAGATCAGTATGAGGCAACTTATTATAGCAAAGAACAAATTCAAATCATCAAACGCATCCGTCAACAACTTATAAAAAACCTTGACAAAAAATTGTCCATAGAAAAACTCTTGCGGAATGAACCCATGAGCAAGGTTACATTCCAAGCAGTGTTTAAGCATATTTACGGGGATACACCCTATGCTCATATTAAGAAATATAAAATGAATCTTGCTTCTGTTTATTTGCAGAAGACGGATCAGTCTATCACACAGATTGCAGGCAAACTTGGATACACAAATATCAGTAAGTTTTCCAGTGCCTTTCAAGAAGTGTTTGGAATGCTTCCAAAAGATTATCGCAAAGTGAAAAAATCGAATTAACTTTTGGGCTGTTTTTTTGGGGTATTCTTTCCTTTGGAGTAGTTAGAGAATATGAACTGCTGTAAAATAGTGTCGTGGTTAGCCAATGCTAACCACGACACTATTTTATTTTAGGAGGTTTCTGAAATGGAACAAGCAGTAAAGAAGAAATTTGGCATCCGTGACATTATGACGATTGCCGCAATGATGGTTATATGCTTCATTATTATGATGGTGATGAGCTCACTTACCCTCCCATTCCCCCTTGTATATTTATATGGATCTGCGGGGATTGATGGCTTTATCTGTGCTGTGTTTTTCTTGGTAGCTGCCAATCGCGTCAATAAGCATGGTCTTTTATTTGCCTGGGCCAGCGTATACGGCTTGATTCAAGGGGTTATGGGCTATATGTTCCTGTTTCCATATTTCCTTGTTGTAGGTCTTATTGCTGAACTGTCCATGCTTGGTAAGGGTACATATCGCAATCCTCTCCGCACAAGTATCGGTTGGACAATCAATTGTGTGGGCAACTTCGTAGGATGTGCAGTCCCACTCTGGTGGGCATGGGATAGCTATGCAGCCATGGCTCTGGAAAGTGGATTTACGAACGAAACCCTAGATATGCAAATGTCTATGGTGACTTCTCCCGCCCTGATGCTCTTGGGTGTTGCCATCACCGCTGTTCTTACTTTCTTTGGCACATTGTTTGGTCAAAAGCTGTTGCGGAAGCATTTTCAAAAGGCTGGGATTGTAGGATGAGTGTCGCCGGAGCAAAACAGAAAGCAATTGAGAGGATTGATGGGCGGACGGTCTTGTTTTTGACCGTCTGCTCCTGCCTTGTCAGTTTTTTTACTACAGACCTAATCGGCCATGCGATATTTACCTTATGGTTGCTTCTAATACTCTGTTACTTTGGGCTATATAGACAGGGCGTTGGATGTTACCTGGTATATTTGGCCGCTGTTATTGGTCTTTACTATGAATCAAAATACGGAATCTCTTTCCCTTCTCCGTTGCTACTCAGTATGATTTATAAATTGATCTTACCGGCTATGCCTGTTTATCTTCTGTTCCGCATTCCATCCGGTAAACTAACAGCGAGTTTACGGAAGTTACCTTTTCCATCCACGGCAATGCTGGTTCTTACTGTTATGCTGCGTTTTGCGCCCACAGTTATCCATGAATTTGGCGAGGTACGTGAGGCAATGAGAATCAGAGGATTTCTTCGTTCAGTGGGCGCTGTGTTGCGCCATCCTCTGAACACATTGGAATATGCTATCGTTCCGATGGTCTTTCGCTCGCTCAAAATTGCAGATGAACTGTCTGCATCGGCAATTGTCCGAGGTATTGAAAGTCCCTGCAAGAAGCAGAGTTATTATGTAAGTAAGATTGGTTTTGGCGATGTATTGCTGATTGTGTTTACGATGGCACTGGCAGGTATCTGCTGCATTGTGCTTTGAGGTGGTAGAACATGGGAAAAGAAATTATTATCCGTGACCTGACTTTTTCTTATACAGGTAACGGAAATCAACTGGAAAATGTATTATTAAAGATTGCTGCCGGGGAAGTTATCGTTATGACAGGCCCATCCGGTAGCGGAAAAAGCTCTTTGACAAGAGTGATTAATGGGCTGATTCCATATTTTTATGAGGGAAATTTAAGCGGTGAAGTTTTTATGGATGGAAAATCGCTGGACGAGATTCCCTCATGGGAACGCGGAAAAATTGTGGGTAATGTATTCCAAGACCCCAGGAGCCAGTTCTTTGCAAATGAAGTGGCAGGAGAAATTGCGTTTGGTTGTGAGAATTATGGATATTCCCATAATGAGATTCAGGATTACGTCCATAGGGCAGCATCAGATATCAAAATCCAGGACATTTTGGATCATAGTCTGCACAGTCTGTCCTATGGGATGCGCCAAAAGGTGGCGATTGCATCTGCGGAGGCAATCGACCCCGAAATTTATGTAATGGATGAACCGTCTGCCAATCTGGATATTGCATCTACTTACCGCTTTGCAGATATAATCCGTGACCTCAAGCATCAGGGAAAAACTATCATTATAGCGGAACACCGGCTCTATTACCTGATGGATCTGGCAGACCGTTTCCTGTGTGTTCAGAAAGGTAAAATCGTGCGGGAATTTACCGCACAGCAAATGCAGACTCTTGCCAATCAGGAAATTCGAGCGCTGGGGCTTCGGGCTCCCAATCTACACCAGATTGAGCAGGCAGAAATCCCTTCCGTTGCAACCGGAGAGGTTGTTCTAAAAGTAAAAAAGCTGAACCATTCTTTTGGTGAAACAATTGTAGCAAAAGATATTGACTTACAGTGCCGCCGGGGAGAAGTAATTGCTTTGATTGGGCCTAACGGCACAGGAAAAAGCACCATAGGACGAATTTTGGCTGGGCTTTTAAAGGAGAAATCCGGCGAAATTATTTTGTTCGGAAAGCATTGCAGACCGAAGTCTCGATTAGGAAAAGTCTGGTATATTCCTCAAGATTTAGACAGCCAGCTTTTCGGTGAGAACTTGCTGGATGAACTGACCACTGGAGCCGAAGTCACTCCCGAACGAAAAAAAGAAGCCGAAGAAATTTTGGGAGCTTTGGAACTGACGCCGTTTATTAAACAGCATCCTTCCACACTATCAGGCGGACAGAAGCAGAGACTGGCTCTTGGCGTAGCTTTGATGCACAAAGCACCAATTATTGTGCTAGACGAACCGACAAGCGGATTGGATGGTACGAATATGCGTAATGTTAGCCGTATGATTCGCAAGCTGGCAGAAATGGGGCGCACTATTATCGTCATTACCCATGACGCGGAGTGTGCGCTTGCCTGCTGTGAGCGAGCAATACGCTTAGAGAATGGATGCATTACCGATGATTTTCAAATCAGAGGGACAGGACTTCTCTTAGACAAAATCGGATATGACAAAAAGGAGGGGTAGAAATGGAACAACAAAACAAACAACAGAAGAAAGTGAAAATCGGTCTTGCGCGTTGTCTGGAATTGGCTTCTAACCATAAAGGGCTGGTGTTCCTGTCCGGTTTTTTAGCCGCATTAGCTGCGATCTGTTCTTTTATACCTTACTTATCAATTTACTATATTATTCGGGAAATCCTGTTTGTTTACCCGGATATGTCACTCTTGAATGTTTCTACAATCTCGACATGGGGATGGCTTGCCTTGGTTGGTATTCTGGGGAACATCGTGTTTTACTTTTTTGCTCTATTGTGTTCCCACATTGCGGCGTTTGGAACGCTTTATGAATTGAAGGTGACCTTTGCCGATCACATTATGCACATTCCCCTTGGGTATCATCTGACCTTGGGCAGCGGCAAACTGAGAAAAATCATGGACGAAAATATTGAAAGCGTTGAGAAATTTATCGCTCACCAGCTCCCAGATTTTGTCGCCTCTTTGGTCGCGCCACTTGTTCTGATCATTATTCTTCTTGGGATTGACTGGCGGTATGGTGTGGTTTGTCTGGTTGGTATTGTTCTGGCTTTTATCGTTCAGTTTGCGGGATTCAACGGCGAAGCAAAAGAAAAAATGCATCGCTTTCAGACCGCTCAGGAGAATATGAACAGCGCTTCTGTGGAATATGTGCGCGGTATGCCGGAGATCAAAGCATTTAATCAGACCGCAGATTCCTTTAAGCGGTTGAGCAAATCTATTACGGACTATACCTCTTTCGTGCTGGAGTACGCATTGGGCTGGCAGAACTGTATGCCTGCTTTTACCACGATTATCCACAACATTTATCTATTTTTGATTCCAGTGAGCATTCTGATTGGAATGCACACTACGGATTTTAGGGAATATTCGATAACATTCATTTTCTACCTGATTGTTGTCCATGCAATTTCCGGTATCTTGAACAAAATTATGTATATCTCAGAGTCGTTTACACAGATCGACGGCAGTGTGGAGCGTATGGACGAAATATTGCGTATTCCATCCTTACCGGAAAAAAGCACAGCTTTTGCAATCCAAAACTATGATATTGCTTTTCAGGATGTCAGCTTTTCCTATGAAGCTGATTCCCAGGTCAAGGCCCTGGCTCATGTCTCTTTCCTTGCGCCTCAGGGTAAGGTAACAGCTGTTGTCGGCCCTTCCGGTGGTGGTAAGAGTACCATAGCTAACCTAATCTCCCGATTTTATGATGTGACGGACGGAAGTATTCAAATCAGCGGTATTGACATTCGGGACATTCCACTGGATGAGCTGATGGATAAGGTGAGCTTTGTATTTCAGGATACATTCCTTTTCAAGCAGAGCATTCTGGACAACATCCGTATGGGAAATCCAGATGCTACGGAGGAACAGGTGATTGCGGCGGCAAAGGCTGCAAGATGCCACGAATTTATTGAGCAACTACCAAATGGTTATCAGACTGTGATTGGCAGCACCGGCGTCCACCTCTCTGGGGGTGAGTGCCAGCGGATTGCTATTGCAAGAGCTATCGTGAAAGATGCGCCCATCATCGTATTGGATGAGGCCACTGCGTTCAGTGACCCAGAGAACGAGTACCTGATTCAAAAAGCTTTTGAAAAGCTGATTCAGAATAAAACAGTTGTGATGATTGCTCATCGTCTGTCTACGATTCGTAATGCTGACCAAATTCTTGTTATGGAAAAAGGGTGTTTGATTGAATCCGGCACCCATAACGAGCTGCTGAAGAAGAACGGAAAATATGCGCAGATGTGGAGCAGCTATACAGAGTCGATCAACTGGAAAATTGGCAAAAGAAAGGCGGTGTGATCTATGAGTAGACTGAAAGAAAAGTTAATGCTGTCGGAGAAAGGCTACTCCGACCTAAAAAAAGCGATTACAGCCTGCACAATAACCAATATTGCGCTGTTGCTTCCGTCAATGGTAGCCTGCCTGCTTTTTTGGGAACTTCTAAAGCCGTTTACTGGAGAAGCAATTTCGTGGGTCTCACTGTGGAAACTGCTGGGTCTGGGAGTAGTAGCCGCTATTCTGGTATTTCTGGCTGCAAAAAATGATTATAGGAAAACCTATATTGCTTCATACAAGGAGGCCAGCACGACCAGACTTCGGATCGCGGAGCATCTTCGTAAGCTCCCCATGAGTTTCTTTAACACGAAGGATTTGTCCGACATTACCACAAACATGATGGCGGATTGCAGCAGCATGGAATCCATGCTCAGCAGTACTATTCCACCGCTGATTGCAAATATTATCTCCGTCACCCTAACTTGTATTTGTTTGGCATTTTTTGATTGGAGAATGGCCCTTGCGATTTTCTGCACGATGCCGGTTACATTCCTCATCATCTGGTGCGGGCGCAAGCTACAACTCCGTCTGTTTGACAAACAGGTGGATGTGAAATTAGAGGCGTCCAGCCAAATTCAGGAATACTTGGAAGGTATCAAGATCATCAAATCCTGCGGCCTTGGCGGTTCCCGTTTTTCCACTCTGGATAAAGCACTTCAAGCCATGAGAAAAATCGCCATCAAGGTGGAACTGGCCTCTGGTATTCTGGTGCAGGGAGCCAGTCTGGTTCTGCAAGCGGGGCTTGGCATCACTATTTTCATTGGAACGGTGCTTATAACCGGCGGTCAAATCGAACTGCTCCCTCTGCTGGTATTGCTTATGTTTTCCACGCAGATTTACGGCCCGATCCTTGCCATTCTTTCGCAGTTGACTTCCCTGTTCCACTTGGGGACTGTCACCAATCGTATGCGTATCCTGCTGACCACACCTGCTATGGAGGGCGAGGATAAGGAGGTATCCAAGTATGATATTGAACTGAAAAATGTAACTTTCGGATATAATCAGAACGATGTAATCAAGGATGTATCTTTCTCTATTCCCACTGGCAGCATAACGGCTCTGGTAGGGCCTTCCGGCAGCGGCAAAAGTACAATTTCCAAACTGATTGCCCGCTTTTGGGATGTAAGAAAGGGTCAGATTACCATCGGCGGTATGGATGTCAGAACCATTGAACCGGAACACCTAATGCGTTGTATGTCTTTTGTATTTCAGGATGTAACCCTGTTTAACGATACTGTTTTTAATAATATCCGCATAGGCAACATGAACGCTACTGAGGAGCAGGTCATGGCGGCGGCAAAGGCGGCATACTGTGACGAATTTATCCAGCGATTGCCGAACGGTTATCAGACTGTCCTTGGAGAAAACGGCAGTACTCTTTCCGGCGGTGAGCGTCAGCGGATTTCCATTGCCCGCGCTCTGCTGAAAGATGCCCCTATCATTCTTCTGGACGAGGCAACAGCATCTCTTGACCCGGAGAACGAGGTTTTAATCCAGCGGGCCATTGCAAAACTGGTGGAGGGCAAGACGGTCATTATGATCGCTCACCGGCTCCGGACTGTCGTGGATGCTGATCAGATTATCGTTCTGGAAGATGGCAAATTGGCCGAGCTTGGAACACATGAGAAATTGATGAAAAAGAAAGGGCTGTACGAAAAGCTATATCATATTCAGCAGGAAAGCCTTGGATGGGCTGTCTAACCTCTTTAAGAAGGGAGGTCTTAATGAAACTTCATGCGTCCGGGGAGGACTATCTGGAAACCATCCTTGTTCTCCAAAAGAAACTCGGCATGGTACGCTCCGTGGATGTCGCTCGGCACCTGAAGGTGTCAAAGCCCAGCGTGTGCCATGCGGTGGCTACCTTGCGAGACGGCGGCTTTCTCACAATGGACGAAGATCACTTTCTCCACCTGACCGATATAGGCCGTGAAGTTGCCAAGAAAATTTACGAGCGGCACTGCTTCTTCCGCGACAAGCTCATCGCCGCAGGCGTTGACCCCAAGACGGCGGAGGCTGATGCCTGCCGGATGGAACACAACATCAGTATGGAATCCTTTGAGAAACTTCGGGATTACTATTCCTCTCAAAAGGGAAAATAGCTGGCCCGTACAGCAACGGAGAAAACAATGCGGCCGGGTAATACACCCGACCGCATCATTTTTCAGCTTTGTTCTCTTTGGTATCCAACATTTTATCAATCAAGGCAAGCAACAGCTCCTGATCCCGCTGGCTGCATTGTGGAACCAACCGTCTGATCCGGTCAACGATTTCGCTGTCTGCGTTTATCTGCGGCGCAAGGATTTCATCAAAAGAAGCACCAATGGCATTGACAAGGCGAATCAGGACATCCAGGCTCGGCTTGCGCCTGCCGCTTTCTATGGCCGCTAAAAAACGAGGACTGATTTCTGCACGCTCCGCAATCTGTTCTCTCTTATAATTTCGTTTTTCTCTGGCATTCCGCAAGGATGTCCCAAACGAAAAATCTATATGTCGTATTTTTTTATCCACTCTCCGTCACCTCACATAATAATATTTTACGTGTTACAAATATTATGCGGAATGATTGCAGAGTGGCTTTTTTATAGCTACTATGCGTTGCTATTTTTGCTTAGGAGGAGATGATAATGCAAAAAGACAATGACCTGCCTGCTCGTGGCAGGTCCTCTTAACGAGAAAAATCTGGCCGTGAAACTGCGCCAGAATCCGAAAAATCCGGTTTCTTCCCTGTCGGTTTTTTATGGCCTGCATGGGAACTATCAGTAGTAGTAAAAAAGCGACAATACAGAACGGACACTGACATGGGGGATTCCCGTGCCTGTGTCCGTTTTGTTTTGCTTATATTTCCACGCTGCCGTTCGCCGCCTTCCAGGAGTTTGGAAACAATCCACTTCTCAAACTCTTGGAGGTAACGGCTATGAGCAAAAATCAGGAAGAAAGGGCGAATTATTATCTTTACATAGATGGACAGGCTGTACCGGTAAGCGAACAGGTTTACCGCATCTATCGGCACTACGAGCGGAAAGAGGAATACTTTTCCTGCGATCTGAAAGCCGAAAAATTCCAGAAAGAAACCGCGACTTTTCTGCCCAGCAGAGAGGATTCCTATGAGCGCCTGCTGGAAAAGGACAAGCAGTTTGCCGCGCCCGGAAAAAGCGTAGAAGATCTTGTATCGGAACATCTGGAGGCAGAGCAGATACGCTTTTGTTTGGCTCAATTAAGCGAGGACGAACAAGAACTGATTTTCCTTCTTTTCTATCAGGAAAAGACAGAACAGGAAGTCGGAAATATACTGCACATTTCGCATCAGGCGGTCAATAAGAGAAAGCGTGTGCTGCTGCTGAAGCTGAGAAAAATTTTTGAAGAATTTTTCTAAAATTGGTTGCTAAACTGCTCTCCCAACGGGGAAGTAAGTGAGAGGATCTGTCTCCCTCATGCAGCTTGACAACTGAACAGACGGCATTTCTGGTACATAACCCATGTACGAGCGAATCAGGCGCGCCGCGAAGATGGACAGCCCCAGGAGGTGATGAATAAGGACTGTTCCGAGCGATCAACGCCAGCCTGAACCCCGAAAGCGGCATTTCGGGGTGCGATGACTGCATGGGGGCTTAAAGATACTTCCTCACGGCCTCCTAAAGACTTGGGAGGAACCCTGCGGCGCACGAGTAAAACGACGCTGCGGAGTTATGACAGCCGCGCCAGCGGAGACCGGAATGTCCCCATCGTCAGGGGCGCGTGGCAAATGTGGCGAGCAATAACCAAACTACAATACAGCAGCCGTACCGATTGACTGTTAGCACAAACCCTCAACTTTATCGGTGCGGCTGCTTATCTTTATATGAATTGAGACAACCTGTTTCCTCATATCTTATGAAGAAGCAGTTTTTTGACTGGAGGTGCGCCAATATGGATCAGAAGAATACCCCTACGACCTCCTACAAAGAGGTGAAAATTGGGAAAACCATTTACCGTGTGACCAGCTTTTTTTCGGGTGAAAAGGAGCTGGGAAAGACTTTGGAGCAGCTGGCTGTCCGGCGCGCCATGTCGGAGGTTTCCACACCTGCCGGCTGCTCCGCACACACGGCCACATAGTCACACCATCCTCCCGGCTTTGCCGCATCCTTGCGCGGCGATGGATTCTCTATTACGATGTTCATACAGGGAGATTCCCTGTGGAGCCATCACGCCGCACGAGGTATGGAATCTGAATTGTTGGGAGGGAAAATAAAGATGACTACAAAAACATACAACGTCGGCATTTACTGCCGTTTGAGTAACGACGATGAGCGCGACGGCGAATCCGTCAGTATCGAGAACCAGAAGCTGCTGCTTCAGAACTATGTACGGCAGCGGGGCTGGAATGAAATTGATACCTATATCGACGATGGATATTCAGGTACGAATTTTGACCGTCCTGGGGTCAAGCGGCTGATTGAGGATGCCAAGGCCAAGCGGATCAATGTGATTCTGGTCAAGGACCTGTCTCGTTTTGGCCGTAACTACATTGAATTTGGACAGTACACAGACTACCTGTTTCCGTCCCTGGGCTGTCGGTTTATCGCTCTGAACAACGGCATTGACACAGAAAGCACCAATGGCAGCACCGATGTCATGTGCTTTTTGAACTTATTTAACGAATTTTATAGCCGCGATACCAGTAAGAAAGTCAAGGCGGTCAAAAAAGCCTGTGCCGAAAACGGCAAATTTATGGGAACCTATCCTGCCTACGGCTACAAGCGGGACCCGGCGGATAAGCACCATCTGGTGATCGACGAGGACACCGCCCCGATTGTGCGCCGTATCTTTGAGATGCGGGCAGCCGGAACAGGGTTTCACGCCATCGCCGTCACACTGAATGAGGAAGGCATCCCATCCCCCGGTGTGCTGTACTATCAGCGCAAGGGACAGAGCGATCCGCGCCGGGTCAACCACAAATGGGCAGACCAGACGGTAAAAAACATCGTCCGAAGCGAGGTTTATATCGGCAACATGGTTCAGGGAAAGACCGGAACGCTGTCGTATAAGTCCCGCAAGCTCGTGGGCAAACCGGAGGAAGAATGGATTCGTGTGGAAGGAACCCATGAACCGATTATCTCACAGGAACTGTGGGATACCGTAGTCAGCATTGACAAAAAGAAGGTGCGGAAATCCTCTGTCGCTGACGGCTATAGGAGCATCTTCACCGGCCTTGTGTACTGTGCGGACTGCGGCTTCAAAATGAGAAATCAGGTGGAGCGATTCACCTATAAAGACGGGACGCCGGGGCGGTACAGCTCCTTTATCTGTGGGAACTACTCCCGCAGCGGCAAGGGAGCCTGCACCATCCACACCATCTATGAGAATGTGCTGACCCAGCTGGTGTTGGAGGACATTCGGGAAAAAGCCCGTTTTGCGAAATATGACCCGGAACAGCTGGTCCGGCAGATTATCCGCTTAAAAGATAAGGAAGCTAAAAGCCGCCTTTCCTCCTGTGAACAGGAGCTGAAAACATACACGGCGCGGCTTTCCGAGCTGGAACGGCTGATACAGAATCTCTATGAGGATAAATGTGCCGGAACCATTCCGCAGACCGTTTTCCAAACCTTAATGCACAAATATGAAGCGGAACGGGCAGAAAAGTCCGAAGCAATCCCGGAGCTGGAACGCAAAGTCAAAAGCTATCTGGAAAACCGCATGGATGTGAACCGCTGGCTTACCATGATCCGCCGGTACACAGAGATCACGGAGCTGGATGAATCCATTCTCTTTGAACTGTTGGACCGCATTGAGGTGGGAGAAACCCAAAAAATCAACGGACAGCGGGTTTGTGACCTCCGCGTTTACTACCGCTATGTCGGAAATGTGGACGCGGCGCTGGTGCAGGAAGAAGGGAGGCAACCACTTGAAGAAGCAATATAAGGTCGGCATCTACTGCCGCCTGAGTGTAGACGATGCCTCCAATTCCGCAAAGGCAAAAAACTATATCCCCGGTGATGAATCCGCCAGCATAGAAAACCAGTACGAAATCCTCTCCAAATTTGTTATGCTGAACGGCTGGATCGAGGTCAAGACCTATCGGGACGATGGGTACAGCGGTGGGAATTTTCAGCGGCCCGGATTTTTGGAAATGCTGGAGGATGCCCGCCACGGCCTGATTAACCTGATCCTGGTCAAAGACCTGTCCCGCCTGGGGCGTGACTTTGTAGAGGTAGGCCGCTATACGGATGTGATTTTCCCGTCCCTTGGCTGCCGGTTTGTGTCTGTACTGGACTGTCTGGACAGCGAGGGCGACAACACCGATATGCTGCACTTCCGCAGCCTGATGAACGACTATCATCTAAAAGACCTGTCGGGGAAAATCAAATCGGTGCTGTACGCCAAAAAGAAAAGCGGCCAATACCTGACCGCCTATGCTCCTTACGGATACCGCAAGAGCGATGAGGACAAACACCGGCTGGCGGTGGATGAAGAAGCCGCCGCTGTGGTGCGGGAGATCTATCAGATGCGTTGCTCCGGCATGGCCTACGGAAAGATTGCGGCGGCGCTGAATAAAAAAGGCGTCCTTTCTCCCCGCTGGCATTGGGAGCTTCACTATGGGAAAAAAGGCCGCTGCAAATACTCAAAACTTTGGACCTATGCCACAGTGAAAAACATTCTGAACGACACCGTTTATCTTGGCATAGTCACACAGAACCGCACCGGCTCCCGTTCCTACAAAGACAAAACCATGATACAGAAGCCGGAAACAGAATGGATTTGCCATGAGGATTCCCACGAAGCAATCGTTGACCGGGAACTGTGGGAAACGGTTCAGGAAAAGAACCGGGCAGTCAAACAGCAGGTGGCAAACCATGCCGCCCCGCTGCCTGCCATGTTTACCGGCAAGCTGATCTGTGCCGATTGCGGGCATCCTCTGATAGCCACCCGCGAGACCCAGCGCAGGAAAAACGGGACATCCAAGCGATATGTTTCTTATATCTGTTCCCACTTTGTCACCACCGGACGCAGCGCCTGTTCCTGGCATCGGATTTATGAAATCTCCCTGAAAACGCTGGTACTGAATGAAATCAGGGCGCACAGCCAGGCGGTGGCGCAGGATGAAAACTGTCTCTTATACACATCTCCGAGCCCACGAGACACTCGCTAATCTCG
>ERZ1027046.530-NODE-530-length-17017-cov-8.270900_pt1 | contig 17017 bp, 13 predicted proteins | sample MGYA00519431_ERZ1027046 | MGnify/ENA primary metagenome ERZ1027046 (study PRJEB26926, sample SAMN06164587) | human gut metagenome | biome: ENVO:00009003; feature: ENVO:2100002; material: ENVO:00002003 | host: Homo sapiens | place: USA | collected 2012 ...
AGACCTCCTCGCCGTAGGTCAACTGCTCCATCACCTTGTTCAGCTCCCGGAACTGGCGGCGGGCGTTGAAGATATCATCCTTCATCCGGAAGAGGATATCCTTGCGGAAGCGATCCTTGCAGTCCCGCTGTGCCTGCTCCAGCCGGGCGGCGTAGCGTTCCAGATCAATGCGGACAAGGCTGTCGTGCTGGGCGCGGTACTGCTCCACCCCGGCCAGACCCAGCGGATAATCGCAGACGTAGTGTTCGTTGTAATCCCTCTGGGCGGGTTCCAGCGTGGAAGTGAGATACGCTCGCAGGGCATCGTCCAGCCTGGTCTGTGCCTTTTCGGCAGTCTGTGCGGCGGCACGGGCCGTGCGCCCGCCCGTCATCAGGCCCTTTTTGCGCTCCTGTGCCAGCGGTTCCAGCAGCGGGTGCTGTGCAAAGAATGCCTCTGCCGCCTCCCGGCTCTGTGCGGCGGTCTCCACCGCCTTACCCTGCTCTGCCTCGCAGGATGCGATCTGCTTTTCGCAGACGCGGATATCGCCGCCCACCTGCTCCACGGCCTTGCGGGCAGTCTCCCATGCGGCTTCCCGGGCTTCTTCCTCGCGGTAGAGCTGCTGCAGCATGGGGTTCTCGCGGCAGTCCGCCAGCTTCTGCTCCTGCGCGGCGTAGTCGGCACGGGCGGCATCCAGCGCGGCCCGGCTGGCCCAAAGTTCGGCCAGCTGTTCCAACGCATGGCCCCGCAGGACGTTCTGGTACTGGTCGTAGGCAGATTTCAGGGTCTTTTCGGTCTGGGCGGCTTCGCGGCAGCGGTCGGCCTGGGCGGCAAGCTGTGCTTCCAGCGCGTCAGCGCGCTCCCTGCGGGCATCCAGGCCGATATAGCGCTGGGGCCTGCGCAGGCGTTCCAGCCGGAAGGGATGGTGGCGCAGCAGATCCCGGGTGGCGCTGTCGGGGAAATGTTCCAGCGTATCGGGGGTGTCGCAGCAGACGATGCGGCGCAGGATGGTGTCCGCATACTGGGCGGCCAGCGGGTTTTCGCTGGTGACCTGGGCGGCAAGGCTGTCGGCGGGGGCCGCCTCTGCATGGCGGTCCGCCTTGCGGATGCCCGGGGTATCCAGCAGGCTGATGGGCCCCACCCGGTCGCCCAGCGCCACAAAGGCGCTCTTGGCGGCGGCATAATGGGCAGGCGGCACAAGGATATCGAACCGACGGTCACCCAGGCAGGCCTCCACACAGTCCTGCCAGCTCTCGTCGGCCACAGTCAGCAGCTCACAGAAGATCTTTGCATCCGCTGTCATGCCGCGGCTTTTCAGCTCGGCGTTTACGGCATCCCGCACTTTGGTGGCGGCATCGCCGTGGGGGTAGACCCACTTGCCGCCGGACACGGCGTTCAGTTCGGCCCGCAGGGCCTCCTGCTCTTTTGCCAGATCCGCCGAAGCCTGCCGGGCAGCGAAATACTGCTCCTCCAGCGGCTTTTCGATGCAGGCCAGCGCCTCGGTCAGGGCGGGGAGATGTTCCGCTGTCAGGCGCTGGGGCCAGAGCTCCTTCTCCACCGCAAAGCCGCTGCGGTTCAGCTGGGTCAGCAGGCCGGTGATGGTATCTGCAGTCGCTTCCAGGCTGTTCCTTGTCCGGGCCGCTGCATCCAGCGCGCTCTTTTTCCGGGCCAGCTCCTCGGTCAGGGCATCCAGCGCCCGGCCCGCGCCGCTGTCACCGGCCGCACCGTGGGCCGCCAGATAGGCCCGGCGGGCTTCGGTTTCGGCGTTCTTGGCGGCCTCGTATTTTGCGTTCAGGTCGGCCAGCTGGCGGCGGCCTGCATCCAGATGGCTCTGCCAGGAGGCATCCTCACCGGCATCCGCTTCGGCGCGGGCCAGCAGGGCCGCACCCCGGTTGACAAGGGCATCCGTCTCTTTGGCAGCAGCTTCCCGGCCATATGCCACGATCTGTTCCAGTGCGGCGGCACGGGTCTGGGCCTCGGCCAGAACGGCGTGGAGGTTTTCCAGCTCCACCCGGTCGCCCTGCAGCGCTTCCAGATCCAGCTCAGGCTGGGGCAGGATGTACTGGTACAGGAACTCCCGGAAGTTGGGGATCTCGTCCATGCTGGTGCCCATCTGGAACACTTCGTTGAACTTTTTGCCCAGCGGGCTGGAGGCGCGGCCAATGCCCAGGGCACGGCAGATGCGGTCCCGGGCCTCGCTGGGGCTGCGGGTGTAGGACAGACGGCCCACGGCGGGCTTAAAGTCCTCCTTGGCGCTGGGGGCACCGGTGCGCGGATCAAGGAAGGGCAGCTTTTCCAGCGTGATGCCGTCCTCGGAGATGTACCAGGTCTGGTCGCCGGGGTGAAGCTCCTGCATGGGGCCCTCGGATTCCACCCGGACAGCGATGACAAAGTTTGTCCGCTTGACGGTATCCCAGAACTCGGCTCCGATATATGCCACCGTGCGGCCCGGGCGGCGGTAGGCGTTCTCGCCGCGCTGCTTGGCGTGGACAGAGCCCTGCAGGGTGCGGCCGCTCTTTTTATTGCCCAGGGCATTGAAATTGCGGTTGGTGGTCAGGCAGTAGCGGATGGCATCCAGAATGGTGGTCTTGCCCACGGCGTTCACGCCGATCATATAGGTCAGGCGGGCGCAGTCGAAGGTGACATTTTCAAAATTGTGCCAGTTGATAAGCTTCAGCCGTTTGAGTTCGATCATTCTTCACCCTCCCCTGCTTCTTCCGGTCGTTCATAAAGGCCAAGCTCTGTGCGGGTGCGCCCGCTCTCGGCGGCGGCATCCGCAAGGTCGGCATCCGGCAGGGCCAGCAGCACAGTGGGAAATACTTCAATGCGGCTGTCCAGCCCGGAAAGCCGCCCCACAGGCCGCGCCAGATTGTATCGGCGCAGGGTGCGCATGAGGTTTTCCAGCGTTTTCTGGTCCAGACGGCGGGGCAGATTCATCTTCTGCAGCTCGGTCTGCACCTCTTCCACCGTCACCAGCACCTCGTCGGCATTGGCCGCAAGGCTCTCGCGCTTTTGCAGGTACAAAAGCCGCAATACCAAAAGCAGGATGCTCTCGTATTTCAGCAGCCGGGCCTGACTGCCCTCGTGGCCGTTGACCAAAGCCGCCGCCTGCAGGGGTGCCGGGTACAGCAATACAGAATAGCCCAGCGGGGCGAACACAGCGCGCACCTCGTCCAGATGGTCCTGCACATAGAGATATTTTGCCCGCTGATCCTCCACGCTGCCCAGCACGAAGCAGTGGTTCAGCAGGTAGTTTGCGGTTTCTTCCAGCATGTTAATGGTTGCCATTTTCTTCCTCCCTGCGGCGGGTGAGGACAAAGTCCTCAAAGCGGAAACCGCCGCGCTCCACCCAATTGCCGGTGAGCTGAATGTCATAATCCCGGTGCGGCGACTGCGAGTAGGTGTGCAGGCCGATGATGCGGGCAAAATCGTTCGGGTATTCGTCTGCCAGAAGTGCCGCGTTCACCTGCGGGCGGGCGGCAAGGGCCTGCCGGGCCAGCAGGGCCACGTTCTCCTCGGTAACGGCAAGGCGGGCGTAATCCAGCAGCAATTGCTGCTCTTTTTTGAGCTGTTCCGGATCGAATACTTCGGTGCGCACCGGGGCCAGCGGCTCGGCGGTGCGCTGGGCAGCGGGCGGGTACAGAAATTTCTCCCCGAACACTGCCGCCGGGTACAGATGCAGCCGCTTTGCCACCGGGCCGTCGTCCGGCTCAAACAGCTGCTCCGGGGTGCGGATGTCCTCGGCATAGCGGCGCAGCAGGGCGGTGACGCTGCCCTGCGAAGAACGGTCGCTCAGCAGCAGGAACTGTGCCCGCTGCACAGCCCGCTTGCGGTAGCGGATGTGGCTTGCATCGATCTCGCGCATGAGCAGGCTCATCTCTTCCAGCGCGTCCCGCTGCTTCTGGATGAGTGCACGCACGGCAGGTGTCGCTTCGTTCGGGGCGCAGCGCTCCACCCGGGCATAATCAAAGGCCAGCTGCGGCAGGTAGTTCTCCTCGCAGTCGTCCAGCTCCTCTTCCAGATAGGCGCGGTAGTTGAACAGGTTGTCGCTGGTCTTGAAGCGGTGGTAGGCCGCCGCCACCACCTTTTCCTCGTACTGGTCGAACAGTTCCAGCACCTCCTGCGGGGTGCGGTTGCGGGTGAGCCGGTCGATATAGTGGCCGATGGAGGCATTGAGCGCCCGGAGAGAGCGGTTCAGCGCGTCAAGGTCTGCGTCCACCTCCCGCAGAACGTTCTCATAGGGGCTTTTTTCCTGCCCGATGCTGCCCAGCAGCTGCCATGCCTTGTATAGCTTTCCGGTATAGGTAACTACGCGTGGATTCAAGATTTCTTCCAGCGCTTCCAGCAGCGGCGTTACCTCCGGCACAAAGGCAAGGGACGCTTCCCCCTCGTAGCTGCCGGGCTGCTCTTCCAGCCAGCCGGTGCGGCGCAGCCGCAGCAGAAAGCCCACGGCCAGCGTGTGAGGGTCGCGGGTGGGCTGCTCGTCTTCATCGCCCGCACCGTCGGCATCCAGCGCAAGGGGCTTTGCCAGTGCGGCAAAGTAATCCTCGGCACGCCAGACGGCCTCCGCACGGGAAATGCTGTAATCCGCCGTGTGGCGGCACTCCTCCCAGAGCAGAAGCAGCAATTCCGCATAAAAAGCCCGGTTCGGCCCCGCCAGCGGGCGGAACAGCCGCGGGGACACCAGTTCAAACAGCTGCATGGAAACGTCCTTTCCTGTTCACATCAGAATACGTTTTTATTGTACCACAAAACGACACGGTTTGACAGAGAAACCATTCAGAATTGCCGCCGGGAGGGGCGGGGCAGACTCCTTCCGTCAAACCCTGCGGGTTTGCCACCTCCCTCAGTGAGGGAGGCTCTGGCGAAACCGGAAGCTTTGCACCTGAGCCGGAAGCTTTGCCGACGCGAAAGGCTCCCTCTTTGAGGGGGCTGTCGCCGCAGGCGACTAGGGGAGTTTGCCCCCAAACACAAAAAGCCCCGCAGAGCGGGTGCTCTGCGGGGCAGGGATGCAAGTTTTGAGAAGGTACGCTTATTCGCTGACCACGAAGAGGACCAGAGTATATTCCTTCTGCTTGGTAACGGTAACGCCGAACTTGGTCGGATCGTAAACACCAGCCTGTTCCAAGTTACCCTGAACATCCATTCTCAAAGCGGCATAGGCATGGGCCAGAGTATCCTTGGTGACTTCTGTTCCGCTCGGAAAGGACACGGGCACCAGCGCAGCCGTTTTGCCCTTCCTTTCTTCAGCAAAAACCGTCTCCCGCTTTTTCACTGCGTCATTGTAAACGTTCCAATCCCTAGGAAAAGCAAGCCTAGCATCCACCGCCTTGACAGCAGTAGGCAGGCACTTATTGCTGATCTCTGTCAATTCCGGATCAAGGGTCAGTGTCAGCTTTTGGTTCTTGCCCAGTTCCACAGTCCACTGGGCAACATCCCTTTCCAGCGCAGTATCGCGCATTGAAGGTGCGCTGGGGGTAACGCCGCAAGCGGTGAGCATTGCCAGCGCCATGATGCCGACCAGAAGGACGGCCACAAGACGTTTCATCTTTTTCATATTAGGTCTCTCCATCATAAAATGAATTACAGGCCTTTTCCGCGTCCCAAATGCCCGGAGGGCCTATGTATATTTTACAGTTTTCCCCTCCCCCGCGTCAATGTATAGACTACCTATAGTTTCCAATTATTTTTGAGCTGATACGTCAGTTCGTTGGATACAAAAAGCCCCGGGCGGGACGGACTCCTTCCGTCAAACCCTGCGGGTTTGCCACCTCCCTCAGTGAGGGAGGCTCTGGCGAAACCGGAAGCTTTGCACCTGAGCCGGAAGCTTTGCCGCCGGGAAAGGCTCCCTCTTTGAGGGGGCTGTCGCCGCAGGCGACTGGGGGAGTTTGCCCTAAACGCAAAAAAGCCCCGGAGGGCGGGTGCTCTCCGGGGAAAGATGTTGATATTATCAGGTCTTGGGGTAGTTGAGGTTCTTAACCTGAATAGCCACTGCAACGTAGGTGCCATATTCGTCAGACCTGACGACAACGGCTGCCTTAGACCAACTGCTGTTAGACGTAAAGTCAACCTTTGCGCCGGGGTACTTGATGCCGATGTTCGCACTGATAAAGTCCAGCAGGTACTTCAGAGCCTCACCGACCTTGTAGTCGGCAGTCACAGTGATCGTTACATCCTCCTGTGCAGGGTCAATGCCTCTTACGCGGATATCACCCACGAACGCGCCGCCCTTTTTGCTATGAGCCTTGATATCGGTATTCAGATCCGTCAATGCAGTTTGGTAGAGACCGGGATCATTTTCCTTGATTCCCTTGCCCTGCGAACTCTGCTTGATGGTATCCATCATTTTCTGTTCCTCGGGGTTACCGGGAACATTGGAGCCGCCGCCGCAGGCCGTCAGCAGGGCCAGAGCCATCACGCCCACCAGAAGCAGGGCAACAAATTTCTTCAGCTTTTTCATTGTCAAGTGCCTCCTGTCATTTCAAGATTTTGTTGATTTGTCTCATTTCAGTGCTGTTCTTTCGCACTACAGAACGGGTGTCGTTCTGGCCTTATTTTATCCGACAGCAGTTGGTTTTGTCAATCGAGAAGATGCATAAAGTTTCCGAAACATTTTCGTTCAAAATCAATGAAACAGCGGCTTTTTTGTTGCAGTATTGAGATACACTGTCCTTATTTCGCAAAGGTTCTTTACCGTGCTGGAAAATCTTCTTCCAGCCGGAAGCTCCATGCTGTTCTTTTCCGGGGCACAGTCCTTCCCGGTTTGAACAAATGTTGTGTTCCGATCCATCTTCGATCCATCTTTCAGAATCCTTTCAAAAAATTACGATTTTACACAATTCTACCATTTTTGCATGGTAAAATAAGGTCGTAGAAAAAACAAAGGATGTGGCTCAATATGCAACACTGTCCCGCCCGCGCGGCACAGCGGCTGGCGGCGGCAGTTCTGGCGCTGTGCCTTGTGCTGGCTCTGGCCGTTCCCCACGCACACGCAGCTGCCCTGCAGGAAACGCACGGCATCCGGATGCTGGACTTCAGCACCAGCCAGATCCTTTCCATCGGCAACCAGACCTCCGGCAAATGCAGCTGGTACGCCTTGCGCTATGCACGCACCATTCTGGATGGAAAAGTTTCCTCCGGCAGCGGCATGTGGTCAAACGGTGCGGTCTGGTCTGCGGGCGGCTACTACGGTTATTCCGGCAGCCTGTCCGAGTGCCTGCAGAAGCTTTACACCGAGCTTTCCGCCGGGAAGCCGGTGATCGTGCATCTGAAAAACACTGCGGTGAGCGGCGTAAAACGGCACACGAACCGCACCTCCAGCTATGAATACCACCTGACCAGTTCCGGCTGGAACGAGGTCAATTACCCGCACATCGCCACCAGCGCCGCCTATGGTCACTGGGTCTGTGTGGTGGGCATCCGTGCGGATGCAGACCCCGCGAACCTGAAGGAGAGCGATTTCTACGCGCTGGACCCGGCCCGTGTTTCCGCAAACGGCACTCTGGCTGTGACCCGGCTGCTGGACGGCACCATCTGGACAGAAAATTCCCCGCTGAAAACAGCAGGTTGATAAATTTAGAAAGAGCAAAAAAGCTGACGCTTTCGCGTCAGCTTTTTTGTTTGCAGTTCAGATCAATACCCTTTTACCGAGAAGCCCCGCTCCCATGGGTCGGGCGGCAGATCCTTCTGGCGGATGCCGGTGATCTGGATATAATCGCTTTTCTGGATCATGGCGAACAGCCGCAGGAACTTTTCCGGGTCGCCCTGCACTTCCAGCGTCACGCTGCCGTCGTCCTCGTTCTCCACCCAGCCGGTCAGTTCCAGCGTCTGGGCCGCATAGCGGGCGCGGTAGCGGAAGCCCACCCCCTGCACCTGCCCTTCGATGGAATAGCGGCGGCGCACAGTGCCTTCCGGCAGGGCGGGCGGCGTGGCATCCTGTGCTTTTTTATGCAGAAAATCAAACATCTTACAGCTCCTGATAGGCGGTCATCAGCGCCGGGATGAACTGCTTTTTGCGGCTCACCACACCGGGCAGGGTAAAGCTGCCGTCCTCGGCAGGCTGGGTCTCAAAACCGTCCGAGAGCACCTCGGAAGCATAGCGGCCATCGCTGATGACCACGCTCTCCTCCTTGGGCACGTCGGTGAGCAGCATGTAGATATCCTCCACGTTCTGCTTGTTGCGGGCTTCTTCCAGATAGGGCTGCAGCAGCGCTTCGGCGGCAAGCAGGTTCTTGCGGGTCATGTAGCTGCCCTGCGCCACGCCAAAGCGGATATCGCCGCACATGAACACCTTGAAGTCCTGCAGGAACACCTCCTCGGCGGTCTTGCCGTCCAGCTTTTCGCCTGCTTCAAACATCTCGCTGGCAAACTCGTCAATGTCCACACCGGCAATTTTTGCCAGACGCTTTGCAAGGGCCTCGTCCAGCGGGGTGCAGGTGGGGCTGCGGAACACCAGCGTATCCGAAAGGATGGCCGCCAGCAGAAGGCCTGCGATCTGCGGCGGGATCTCCATACCGTTCTCGTCGTACATCTGGGTGATGATGGTGGCCGTGCAGCCCACCGGCTGGTTGCGGAAGTACACCGGGCCGCTGGTCTCCAGACTGCCGATGCGGTGGTGATCGATGATCTCCAGGATCTCGGCCTGATCGAAGCCCTCCACAGCCTGCGTGGCCTCGTTGTGGTCCACCAGGATGATGCGGCGTTTTTGCAGATTGATGATGTTGCGGCGGCTGACCATGCCGCAGTATTTGCCGTCCTCGTCCAGGATGGGGAAATAGCGGTGGCGCACCTTGGCCATCACGCGGGTAACATCGGCCACCGGCGTGACGAGGGTGAACTTCATGATGTCGCTGCGGGTCATATAGTAGGAGATGGGAGCGCACTGGCTGATCAGCTTACCGGCGGCGTAGGTGTCCACCGGGGCCGACATGATGGCCACGCCCATTTCCTCGGCAATGCGCTGGATGGTGCGGCCCACCTTGGAGCCGTTGCAGATGATGAGCAGGGACGCTTCCTTCTCGATGGCGCACAGCTGGCTTTCGTAGCGGTTGGTCAGGATGACGATGTCGCCTTTTTCCACGGTATTTTCCAGCATTTCGGGCGTGGCGGTGCCGATGCGGATGTGGCCGGTGGTGCACACGTCGTCCTCGCGGCCCACCACCATGGTGCCGCCCAGCGTTTCCAAAATATTGCGGTAGGTGGTCTGGCTCTTGGCCAGGATGCCGGTGTCGAACACGTCCATGTTGGCGGTGGCAATGTCCTTGACCGTGATCACGCCCTCCAGCTCGTTGTCCGGGCTGGTGACCGGCAGGGTGTCGATCTGCTTGTCGCGCATGATCTCCCACGCCTTGCGCAGGCTGGTGGAGCCGGGGATGCCGGGCATCTCGCGGTAGTCCACATCGCGGATCTTGGGGTTCACGTCCGTGCACATGCGCGGGGGCTTTACCCCGAACTTTTTGAGCACGAACTCGGTCTCCTGATTCATTTTGCCTGCACGGCGGGGCTCACAGACCAGATCACTGGTCTTGTTTTTCAACTCTGCATAGGCAATGGCCGAGCAGATGGAGTCGGTATCCGGGTTGCGGTGGCCGATCACGACCACCTTATGGGCTGCTTTTGGCATATTGTTCCCCCTTTGGGTTCTGATTTACCTTTTATTTCTTATCTCATTTACCACAGTGCACTCCCCTCTCCTGCAAAGCGCAGTGCACCTCAGGTTTATTTTAGCACAATTGCCTGCACGGGTAAAGTGGAACAAACACGCTGCGGCGCGGCTTTTCCGCCTGCCGCAGTCCTTGACAGACCCTGCAAAAAACGGTAAGCTTTACCTGAAAAAAAGCACAAATGGAGGCATCTATGAAAAAACAGTTTTTCCGCATCCTCTCCTGCTGCGTGCTGCTGGCCTGCCTGTGCGCCCTGCCCGCCTACGCACAGGAACCCAAGGCCGCACAGCCCGCCGCAAAAGAGGATAAGGTGGTAACAGATATCACCGGTTCTGCCGACCTGATGCGCAATGTCGTTGGCTTTACCACCAACTTTGGCGGGCCGTACCACTTTGCGCAGGCAGACCACAAGTCCCCTGCGCAGGCCTACGGTGATGCCCCTGCCGAGGGAGCCGTTGCGGTGCTGCGGCTTTTTGCCCGCGCCGATGACCACGGCGATGTTCCCCTCAACACCAGCGGACACAGCTTCCTCACCATCACCAATGTCTCGGAGCAGGATATCAATGTGGGCGGACTGCTCATTGCGCCGGATACGTCCATCACCGTAAGCACCCGCGGCAACCGCTGCGAGCATTCCGGCATCTGGTACAATCTGGAGGGCTACTACAAATATTACCTGAACGCTTCTTACTATCAGAATCTTTACGGCATTCAGGTCTCACTGGACCAGAGCCAGCTAGACACGGTAAATCAGGCATTGGCCAACGCAGACCACTGGTCGGCCATTTACAACTGCACCTCGTTCTCTGCAGGCCTCTGGAATGCCGTGTGCTCCGATACGCTCTGCGCCGGTGTGCCCGAGACCCCGGCCGACCTGAAAGCGGACATGCTGAGGAAGTACCCAGACAAGACGGTGTTCGGGCCGACCGTCCCGTATGATTATATCGTATATTACGGCACCAGCCTGACCCCCAGTCAGGAATTTTCCTGACAGAAGATTTTCTCTTGTAATTCTGCGCGTTCCGCTGTATGATATAGGTCATGTATCCAAGTGTATCTTGTCACCGTTACGGAGGAACCTATGACAGCAACCAAAACGCCCGCGTTCCATAAGCCGCCGCTGTTCACCCGGCAGCAGCTCATTGCCCTGCTGCTGCCGCTGATCGCAGAGCAGGCGCTCAGCGTGACCATCGGTCTGGCCGACACGCTGATGGTCTCCTCGGTGGGGGAAGCCGCTGTTTCCGGCGTGAGCCTTGTGGACAGCTTCAACACCCTGATGATCCAGATCATGAGCGCCCTTGCCACCGGCGGCGCGGTGGTCACCAGCCAGTACATCGGCCGGCAGGAGCCAAAGGATGCCAAGAATGCAGCGGCGCAGATCCTGTTCATCCTGTCCAGCTTCAGCCTGCTGGTGGCCGCCGTTGTGGTGGCGGGCCGCCATGCCATCCTGCGCGGCATCTTCGGCTCCATCGACGTGGACGTGATGCGCTATGCCGAGACCTACTTTCTGCTCTCGGCCCTGAGCTACCCGTTCATCGGCCTGTACAACGCCGGTGCGGCCCTGTTCCGGGCGCAGGGCAACAGCAAGATCAGCATGATGTCCAGCCTTGTAATGAATGTGGTGAACATTGGCGGCAACGCCGTGCTGATCTACGGCTTCAAAATGGGCGTGATGGGTGCCGCACTGGCCAGCCTTGTGTCCCGCGCCATTGCCTGCGTGGCTGTGCTGTACCTGCTGCAGCGGCCCGCCTGCCCGCTGCGGGTGGACGGCCTGCAGGCCCTTGCCCCGAAGGCGCGGCTCATCCAGCAGATCCTGCGGGTGGGCATCCCTGCCGGTATTGAAAACGGCATGTTCCAGATCGGCAAGCTGTCCGTTTCCAGCCTGACCTCCACTCTGGGCACCGCCGCCATTGCGGCCAACGCCGTGGCAAACACCACCACCACCTTTTTGAACATCCCGGCCAACGCCGTGGGCATGGCTGCGCTGACCGTGGTGGGCCAGTGCCTTGGCGCTGGCGAAAAAGATCAGGCCGTGTATTACTCCCGCCGCCTGATGCTGTTTGCCTACTGCGGCGCATGGTTCATGAACCTTTCGGCCTTCCTGTTTGCCAACAAATTTGCACTGGGCCTGTTCAACCTCTCGCCCGAGGCCTACGCCATGGCGCTGGAAGTGATGGTGTGGTTCAACATCGTTTCGCTGTTCATCTGGCCTTCCAGCTTTACCATGCCCAACATCCTGCGTGCGGCAGGCGATGCCCGCTTTACCATGACCGTGAGCATCGTGTCCATGTGGGCCTTCCGGGTGGGCTTCTGCTACCTGTGTGTGCTGGCCTTCCACGGCGGCCTGCTGGCCATCTGGATGGGCATGTATCTGGACTGGGCGTTCCGCTCCCTGTGCTTCTTTGTACGCTTCGTGCGCGGCAAGTGGCTGGAACAGCAGGTCATCTGAATCTTTCCTCTGCATTTTATAAGAGCCTGCCGCGAAGGCAGGCTCTTTTTTACGCAATACGCACAAATAATTTATTTGTTTTTCAGCAATGTTGTCTGCTTTCATTCTTGTTTTTGTCACATTCCCGGCGTATAATTTCACAGTGCTAAGAGCTTTCACTTCTGCAAAAAGGAGGCTTTTTCAATGAAACGCAGTTGGTTTTCGCGCCATCCGCTTTGCTTCATGGCGCTGTATCTCATACTTTATCTTTCCGCATTCAATTTCCTGAACACCCAGATCCATATGCCGCACATCCTCGTGCACTGCCGGCTGGACGATCTGATTCCCTTCTGCAAATATGCGGCCATCCCCTATTTTGCATGGTTTCCGTGGATCCCGTTCACCCTGTTCTTCCTTCTGTGGAAGGCACCCCGGGAGGACTTCTGGCGGCTGTGTATGCCGCTGTTCAGCGGTATGACCATTGCGCTGGCCTGCTACGTGATCCTGCCCACCGGGCTGAATCTGCGCCCCTGCTATATGCCGGGCACAGACATCTTCGCCCGTGCGGTGCGGTTCCTGTACCGCACCGACACACCCATCAATGTCTGCCCGTCCATCCATGTGTTCAACTCGGTCACGCTGATGCTTGCCTATCACCGCTGCCGCATCTTTGAGCAGCCCCGGTTCCGCTGGATGCGCCCGGCCGCTGATGTGCTGTGCATCTCCATTGTATGCTCCACCATGCTGCTCAAGCAGCACAGCTGCATCGATGCAGCGCTGGGCGCTTTGCTGGCGCTGGCACTGGATACCGCGTTCAACCGTATGATGGACACCAACGATCTGCCGTAGATGCGCCGCATCTAAATCTCTATAAAAAAGAAATGCGCTGTCATCGGGGGACAGCGCATTTCTTTTTTGTTCAGAACAGATCCTCCGGCAGGCAGACATCCCGCTTTGGCACCTTTGCCCAGGAAAAGTCCTTGATCAGGCTTTCCGGCGTGCGGGGTGCAGGCTCCGGCTGCAGGCCGTAGGCGTAGGCAAGCTTGCCCACGATCTCCTGCGCGGTATACTTTTCCCGCAGGTTTTCCAGACTCTGGTCGCCGTCGCGCTTGGAGAGCCGCCGCCCATCCGGGGCCAGCAGCAGCGGGCAGTGGGCAAACCCCGGTGCCTGCAGGCCCAGCAGGCGGTACAAATACAGCTGCCGTGCCGTGGACGAAAGCAGGTCTGCACCGCGCACCACTTCGGTAACGCCCATGCGGGCATCGTCCACCACCACGGCCAACTGATAGGCGAACACGCCATCTGCCCGGCGCAGGTAGAAGTCACCGCAGTCGTGCAAAAGATTTTCGGTGTGCAGGCCCATGCAGCCATCCACAAATGTGATGTCCTCGTCCGGCACCATCAGACGGTAGGCAGGGGCCTTCTTTTTGCGTTTTTCCTCAATTTCGGCAGCGGTCAGGCCGCGGCAGGTGCCCGGATAGACCACGTTGCCGTCCGAGGTATGGGGCGCGCTGGCCGCGTGCAGCTGGGCGCGGGAGCAAAAACACGGGTACACAAGGCCGCGCTCTTCCAGCTTTTTGTAGCTTGCGGTGTAGATCTCCGCGCACTCACTCTGGTAATAGGGGCCGTTCGGCCCGCCGGTGCTGCCGCCCTCGTCCCACGCAAGGCCCAGCCAGTCCAGATCCTGTTCCAGCAGGTCAGCATAGATGCGCGGGCAGCGCTCGGCATCCAGATCCTCAATGCGCAGCACGATACGCCCGCCCTGACTTTTTGCGCTGAGCCACGCCAGCAGGCTGCAGGCCAGATTGCCAAGATGCAGCCGCCCGCTGGGGCTGGGTGCAAAGCGGCCGGTTGGCGGCACAGGCTCTGTTTTCTGCGTAAAAACTGCTTGTTCTTGCATGTGTATCCTTTCAACCGCCGGACGATTTAAAATTGCCGACGCGTTCGCTTTGGCAATATCAGCGGAAATATTATTTTATATATTCACGTTTGTGAAGCGAAGCGGAACAATGAAAGCCCCAGTGGGGCTTTTAAGCGACCGAACGGTCTTGCGTCAGCAAGATGGAGGGGCCTCGCCCCGACAAGTTCGCGTTTGTCGCGCTCTGCGGAGCGCTCCAAACGCATTTTCACGGGAAGGGGTCGTAACGGGAAACGGCATGTTGCTGCTGTCGGCTTATCGCCGTCGCGCAGCGACTATAAATCGGCGGAACACAAAAAATCCTTTCGCTCTGCGCGGGAAGCCGCTTTTTCCCTATTATAGTTGCCCGTCCGCCAAAGGTCAACAGACCACCCTGTTCAGCCGCCGCTCCACCGCCTGCCGCACCTCCGGCGCGCGGATGCCGTACACGATCTGCACATCGCAGCCGCTTTGCACCACACCGCTGCAGGGCAGGGCTTTCAGGGCCTGCTCCTTGACGAAGGCCGGGTCGTTCACCGTGACACGCAGGCGGGTAAAGCAGTTGTCCACCGTGCGGATGTTCTCCCGCCCGCCAAAGGCTGCAATGAGCTTTTCTATTCCCTGCTCGTCCAGCGGCAGGGCCTTTTCCGGCCGGGACGGCTCTTCCGGGCGGCGGCCCGGCGTGGGCAGGTCCAGCGCCTTGATGAGCACAGTGAACACCACAAAATACACCGCGATCTGGGCAAGGCCCAGCAGATACAGCACCGGGTAGTTCGTGCGGGCCGCACCAGCAGAAAGGTTCATCACAAGCGACCCCAGAAGGTTCGAGGTAAACGCCGTGACTCCGCACAGGTGCAGCAGCACGATGAAGATGCCGGAGATGGCTGCGTGCGCCAGCCACAAAACCGGTGCCGAGAAGCAGAACAGAAAATCCAGCGGCTCCGTAATGGAAGCCAGCGATGCCGTAAAGGCCAGCGGCAGCAGCTGAAGGGCAGTCTTTTTGCGGCTGCCCCGCCGGGCACAGAAGATGAATGCCGCCGCAATGCCAAAGTAGCCGAAGGTCTTGGTAAAGCCGGTGTACATCCACACGATGCCATCCGAAAACGGCAGGCCGAGGTTATATTCGGTCATCATGACCACATAGGCACCGGTATAGGTGACGCTGCCCACCATAAGCTGACCGCCCAGCTGCGAGAACTGGAACGGCATATACACCAGATGATGCAGCCCTGTAGGGATGAGCAGCCGTTCCAGAAAGCCGTACAAAAACAACCCGATATTGCCGGAAGCGGCAATGAAGCCGGTGACGGCCGCAATGGCCTTCTGGATAGGCGGCCAGACAAAGCAGGCCCCAGAGCCCAGCACCGCCGCCAGTGCCGCCACGCAGGCAAAGGACCACCGCACACCGGAGAACACACCGCCCAGAATGCCGCGGTGGGCTTTTTCGCAGGTGCGGTCATATACAAAGGCGGTGAGCAGGCCCAGCAGAATGCCGCCGAACACGCCGGTGTCCACGGTCTGGATGCCCAGCACCATGGTCTGGCCTGCGCTGTACAGGCCGGTAAGCGCATCCGGCTGCGCCAGCAGGCCCAACTCGGTCAGCGTTACATTGCCCGCTGTCAGGTAGACAAGATAGCTCATCAGGGCGATGAACGCCGCCTGATGCTTTTCCCGCTTTGCCAGCGCCGCCGCAAGACCGGTGCAGAACAGCACGCTCAGATTTGAAATGACCGCCGTGAAACATTTGTAAATGATCCTGCCCGCCAGCTGCACCGGCTCCCACCGCAAAAAGGGCAGCACCCCGGCCAGCGGCGCACTGGTGAGCAGTGCGCCCACCACCAGCAGCAGGCCCGCCGCCGAAAGATAGCTCAGCGGTGCCAGCATTGCGCGGGAGAACCGCTCCAATGCGGCTGTGATGCAGTGCTTCATGGGCGTTTCCCTCCTTTCCGGCTGACGTGGGCAGACACTATACTTGTAGTCAACCGATTTTTGCAAAAAATGTCAAGAATGCAAAGTTCCCAAAAATGCGTTTCTTCTTTGTGCAGGGTGCATATTTCCCGCTTGAAATTCGTTCTGCGCTGTCCGATTGACAACCGCCGCGGCAGAACGTATACTTAGGGTGTATCGTTTTGAAGTGCTGCGGCCCGGCTGCGGCACCGCTCAAGGAGGACACTACTATGAAATTGAGATATGCCCGCATCCTCTCGCTGCTGCTCTGCGCAGCGCTGGCCTGCAGCATTCTGGCAGGCTGCGGCGGCTCAACCGCCAGCAGTTCCGAAGCGCCAAGCTCTGCCAGCAGTTCTGCAAGCTCCGCTGCTTCCGGCGAAGACCTGCCTGATTCCACCACCCGGGCCGACACCTCCGGCCTGAACCCCGGCGATTTTGACGAGAACTCCATCTTCTCCATCACCGGCACCGCTGCCGCCTTTGAGCCTTGTCTGGGCTGGGGGCCGGGTGTTTCCGGCTGCTCGCTCAAATCGGTGATCGCAGCGGCATCCCTGCTGCAGTGGGCAGAAAACGCCCGCCTTGCCTCCCGCACCCCGGAAGCCGTGCAGGAAGCTTTCTACAGCTGGTACGACACGCTGGACGCTGATGAGCAGGAAAGCTTTGCCGAGGCCTGGACGATGATCGAGCCGGACGCGCTGAGCCTTTTGAGCGACAAGGACAGCATGGCTGGCCGCATTGAGGATGCCGGCCTTGACCCGGATGCCCTGCCCGGCTGCACCCTGAAGAACTGGCAGGCCCTGCAGACCGTGCTGGACGACTGCGTGCCCGCAGCGGGCCAGTGAACCCAACATAAAAAGAAGCTGACCGGGCTGGTCAGCTTCTTTTTGTTTTTGCGAAAAGGCCGGGGCCGCCTGCGGCATCAGACCTTCTTCAGCACATACTGGCGGGTGCCCATGCCGATCTTTTCGGCCTGCTCCAGCGTGGCCTTCCACTCGATATTGGGGTTGGAATCCTTGAAGTTGTCGTGGTGGCAGTTCCAGCCGGGCTTTGCAAGGTTCTGGCCCAGCTGGCTGTTGGGCAGCGGGGCGGCATTCAGGCAGGCATCGG
>ERZ1027046.537-NODE-537-length-16865-cov-8.246341_pt1 | contig 16865 bp, 12 predicted proteins | sample MGYA00519431_ERZ1027046 | MGnify/ENA primary metagenome ERZ1027046 (study PRJEB26926, sample SAMN06164587) | human gut metagenome | biome: ENVO:00009003; feature: ENVO:2100002; material: ENVO:00002003 | host: Homo sapiens | place: USA | collected 2012 ...
GAGGTCGGAAAACGAAAGTAGGAAGAAAACTGCTTCGTTTTCCTCCTACTCGATTAAAACTATCCCATCTGTTTAACCCTATAAAAATAGTGAAAAAAGAAGGTCATGGAAAGTACTTCAAACCCTTTTTAATATTAAGAGTCACTGCTATCCCGTAAAAGTGGATAAAAGAAGTTGATTTAACCAAAATTGATGGGGATATTTCTTATTTTTGTCACAAAATTCGTGAGATGAGAAAGAAACCCCACTATATACTGTACATTCTGATTGTTTGTACGGCTCTTTTGAATATCCAATGCAACGGCAAGAAGAAAATGCCGCTTCCGGAACTGGTTCAGGCAGAGTTCGTCATGTTCGACCATCCGGACAGTGCATTGCATATACTGGAGTCCATGCCGATGCCGTCTGCACGCAGGGATAAGGATAACCATGCGCTGTGGTGCTTGCTGACGACGCAGGCGCAGTACAAATTGGTTATGAAAATTCCTTCTGATTCCCTTGTGAGGATAGCTTATAACTATTATAAGCCATCTGAAAACTTCAGAAGAAAAGCCATGTCGGCACTTTATATGGGAAATATAAATTATAATCTCGGCAATATAGAAGAGGCCATGCAATATTATTTGGAAGGAAAAACGGAGGTGGAGAAAACCGATGATTATAAGACTGGCTTTCTGTTGTTGTCTTCTTTGGGCAGGCTCTATCTATATCGTAACTTGAAAGAGTATGCGCTTGAATCCTGTTCCAAAGCCTATGAGTATGCCGTAAAGGATTCATACAGACGATATCAGATGGTTTCTTTAAAACTGTTGGCCAGGTGCTATTGCATATCAAATCAGCTACCAAAAGCAATAGAGTTCTATAAACAAAGCAGTACTATAGCTGTCGAACTTGGACTTGAAGACTCCAATTATAATAATCAACATGAAATGGCTTTAGTGTACAAGAATAGCGGCGAATACAGGAAATCATTAGATATGCTGCTGTCTTTTCCTGCAGAATACCGTTCCAATTCGTTGATAGGTAAAAACTATTTTCATCTAGGCAGGTTGGATTCATCCTTCCACTATCTGAATGAGGCATTGAACACGGACAATGTCTATAATAAAGCCACCATTTATCAATATCTCTACCTGTTAAGCGACAATCCCCGATACCGCCATTATCTGAAGACCTATTGCGATTCCCTGCTTTTCTATAATGATTCCATCATGGCATTGGATAGAGGTAAAGAAATTATAGCCTATAAAGAGAAATACGACCATCAGCGTCTCATCAACGAGCAGCAGCGTCTGAAACTGGAGAAGGCTGAAACTCAGCGCATCCTGATTGTCGTCACCCTCTGTCTGGTGATGCTGGTTGCCATTACGATATACCTCTATCAGAAGCGGCTCGTGCGCAAGGAGACCACCATACGCTGCCAGTCGGAACAGCTGCAGACCTACATGCTGCAGCTGCACGAAAACGAAAGCAGGCTGATGCAGAACCGGCAGTATATGCAGGAGCTGAAGACACAGCTTGCCGCGCACGAAGACGATGCAGACATACACCGCGAACAGCAGGAGCAGATGGACAGGCTGGAGGCGGAGAACAGCAGCCTGCAGACCACCATCCTGAGCCTGCAGCAGCGCATCTGCGAATATTCCTCCCGCCTGAGCAATGCCCGCAAAGACATGGATCAACTGCGCAACCTCTCCGAAGAAGCCCTGCAGCTGAGGGAACGCGAACGCCAGCTGACCGACCGCCTGGTGGACCGCCATCCCCTGATGGCCGAACTGCAAAGCAGGAGCCGCACGCTGAGCGAGGAGGAATGGCAGGAGCTGGTTCAGCTGTGTGACGACACCTGGGATGGTTTCACTGTCCGCCTGCAGCGGCTATGCCCTCAGCTTACAGACCAGGAGTTGCGCCTGTGCCTGCTTATTCGCTTGCGCCTGAGCAATGCTCAGCAGGCTGCCATCTTCGCCGTATCGCCTGCTTCCGTTTCACAGAAGAAGTTCCGTCTGAAAAAGCATCTGCAGGAGGCAGGTGCGATGCCTCTTTCCGCAGATACCTCCCTCGACCGCTGGCTTTGCGAGTGCCGGTTAATGCAGATGTAGAGAACGGATCAGCCCATAAAATCCGTATCGTGTTGTTTGACAGTCTGATACAACCAATCACATAAAGAGAAAATGTAGAGGTGCTTCTGAAACGGTGCAAGGAAACAATCGCTAATTTTGTCAGCAGAAAAACGTAATTGTAACATGTTAAGACAAAAACAATCGATGAAAAAGTTCTATTTCCTGTTTTGCCTGCTGTTGGGATGGATGCCCTTCAGCAGCGTGTCCGCCCAGACCGTGAGCGGAAAGTTGGTGGATGAAACCGGCCAGCCGTTGCCCTTTGCCAATGTGGTGCTGCTGTCACTGCCGGATTCGGCATTTGTGAGCGGTACAATCAGCGGCGAAGACGGTGCCTTTTCACTACAGACCACGGGAGAAAACCAAATAGTGAAAATATCCTCCATCGGATATAAGACCGTGTGTAAGCCGGTATCTCCGGAAAATATAGGGATTGTACAACTCGTGTCGGATGCACAGATGCTTGAAGAAGTGGTGGTAAAAGGCAATCTTCCTGTAACACGCATGAAAGGGGATGCCATGGTGACAAGTGTCGAGAACAGTGTATTGAGTAAAGTTGGCTCCGCCAATGATGTGCTGACCAAAATACCGGGCATCACAAAAAAGCAGGATGCTTTTGAAGTCTTTGGTAAAGGAACGCCTCTTATATATATTAATGGTAGAAAACTGCACGATTTATCTGAACTGGAACAACTGGGTTCCGATGAAATCAAGAAAGTAGAGGTTATACGAAATCCCGGTTCAAGATACGATGCCACCGTAAAAGCGGTTGTCCGTATTCAAACCGTCAAGCGTCAGGGCGATGGTTTCGGATTCAGCTTGCGTTCCAGCTATTACCAATCGAAGAATACCGACTTGGTAGAACAGGCAAATGTTAATTACCGTCATAATAATCTTGATATTTTCGGTTCTGTATATTACAACCAAATGGAAAGTTGGCAGGATTTTACTTTGCAACTGGAAGAGAGAGGTACAAAAGTCTGGAATCATGATATGAAAAGCTATGGTGAGTTTTATTCGAAGGTGCTTAACGGTAATATCGGGTTTAATTATCAGCTGAATGATAATCATGCTTTCGGTATGAAATATAAGGCAGGAAAGACCCTGAAGGAAAAGAACCCTCTCTCTAAAGAAACCAATATAATTGTGGATAATGTATTTTATGATAATATAAAGGTAGGCAGTTGCGATTACTATCATTATGACCCCGACCATGAACTGAATGCATACTATAACGGACAGTTCGGAGATGTGGCTCTTGATTTCAATGCCGATTATCTTCAAAATGGCAAGAGCAGTAACTCTGTATTTCAGGAAATCAGTCAGACTTCGGAAAACCGTGATGTTCATTCTGTCAATAATGTAACGAATAGACTTGTAGCCGGAAAACTTACCTTGTCATTTCCGCTGGGCGGGGGAACCTTTGCCGTAGGCAGCGAAGCAACCTATACCCATAGAAAAGATGACTATTTGAACGAGGAAAACTATGTGCCGGCTTCTTACAGCAAGATTGAGGAAATCAATGCTACCGGATATGCGGAGTATAACCGTAGTTTTCCGTGGGGTGACTGGTCGCTGGGACTGAGATATGAACATGTAAAGTTTGACTATTATGAAGACGGAAAGCATATTGACGAGCAGAGCCGTACATTCGATAACTTTTTCCCGAATATCTCATTTTCAACACAGCTTGGGAAAGTACAGGCGCAGTTAAGTTATACGGCAAAAACTCAAAGACCTTCTTACAGCGAGTTGAGTAACAATGTATTCTATTCTGACCGTTTTACTCTTCAGAAAGGTAATCCCACTCTTCGCCCTACCATCATACACGACCTTACCCTCTCCGGTGCTTGGAGATTCATTCAGATGTCATTGTCTTATTCTCAGACCAAGGACTGGATTCTTAACTGGGGAGAACTGGTAAATGAAGATGCTTCACTGACTATGCTAAGTCAGCGTAACTGGGATAAGTCCATTCCTATGTTTACCGCATTTTTGTCTGCTTCTCCTAAATTCGGATGTTGGTCACCGGCACTGAGTATTGGTATGCAAAAGCAATGGCTCACTATAGATTATTTTAAAGAGTCGAAAGCTTTGAACAACCCCATATTTACCGCTTCATTCAATAACTCTTGGGAATTACCGTTGGGATTTATGATTGGTCTTGATTCATATATACAGAGTGCTGGTGCTACACAGAATATTTATTCTGAAAAACCGACTGGATATGTGAATGTGTTGCTAAGAAAAAGCTTCTTGAATGATGCTCTAAGTGTTGACTTAAGAGGAAATGATATTTTTAATACAAACAAGATAAACTATCATCTATATAGTGGTGATTATTATTTGTTTCAAAAAAGTGTATGGGATAGGCGAGAGTTTGCGGTAACTGTGCGCTACAAGTTCAATGCCGCCAAGAGTAAATACAAAGGTACCGGAGCCGGAAGCGAGCAGAAGAGCCGTATGTAACCGGGAAAACACTTGTATAGAAGACCAGTCTTTTGGTTGTGCTGACTATACCACCGGAAGACTGGGCGGGCTTGTTTGTAGTCCCGATATGTAGAAAACCTCCCCAATGTGTAAATAAATTCCCCGATAAGCTGTGGAGACCGGATATAGAACTTGAATATTTTTGTTTTATAAATCAAATGATTAACGTTTTGTAACATAGGAAATGTAGATTTGGATTGATATTGGTATGTATGTTTTCAAATAGTTAGAAAAATAAGAAAACATGCAAACTTTTTTAAAAACAGTAATGTTGCTGGCTTTATTCTGTTTCAGTCAGCAAATCGTCGCACAGCGGCGTGTGATTACGGGAACAGTCATTTCATCGGAAGACGGGGAACCGCTTATCGGTGCTACCCTGCAGCTGTCGGGGGATGCTTCAAAGGGAGTGATTACCGATGTAGACGGTAAATTCTCGATGGAAGTAGATTCTGATGATAAGGTGATAACGGTAGCTTATATTGGTATGAAGACCATTAAGGTTCGGGTACCCCACAAGAAGGATATGATTCATGTGGTGATGGAGCCGGAGAGTGTGGCTATGGATGAAGTGGTGGTTACCGGATATGGAAACTTTACCAAGTCTTCGTTTACGGGTTCTGCCAATACGCTGAAGGGGGATATGATGAAAAATATTCCTGTGGTAAGTGTGGAACAGAAGCTGCAAGGTATGACTACCGGTGTGAATATCACCAGCAGTTCGGGGCAGCCGGGTTCAAACCAGAGTATCCGCATCCGTGGTATGGGCTCGTTTAATGCTTCGCAGGAACCTTTGTTTGTTATCGACGGTGTTCCGGTTACCTCCGGAAGCTTGAGTTCGGGCGGGAAATACGATGCTTCGTATATGAATAACTCAAAGACCAACATCATGAGTACGCTGAATCCTTCCGACATTGAGAACATCACGGTTATTAAAGATGCAGCGGCAGCTTCGCTCTATGGTTCGCGTGCTGCCAACGGGGTTATTTTGATTACGACCAAGAAAGGACAGAGCGGAAAGGCGCGGGTTACCTTGAATGTATCAGGAGGATTTTCAAATGCGGCAGTTGATTTCCGTCCTACTTTGAGTGGCGAACAGCGCAGGGAATTGCTTCATGAGGGATTGGTGAATTATGCTACCGATCAGGGTATGGAGTCTCCCCAAGCTTATGCTGACAGTGAAATCAATAAGTATGCAGCTGTTTTGCCGGGAGGATATACCAACTGGAAAAAGGAACTGATACGTACGGCTACGCAGCAAGATTATGAAGCGGCTGTTTCGGGAGGAAATAAGCGGAGCACGATTTATGCCTCGTTAGGATACAGCAAGCAGGAAGGGTTAGCCCGCAATTCAGGACTGGAACGCTATTCTGCTCGCCTGAATGTAACCACAAAAGTTGGAAACTATGGCGAAGTGGGTGCCAATATGATGTTTTCGCAGCTGAATCAGGAACTGAATGAAGAACGCGGTTCGGCCATCAATCCTTTCTTTGCTTCGGCGGTAACCATGAACCCTTCAATGCGGGTACGCGATGAAAACGGAAATTTTGTCGGAGCATACGAGGGAACGGCTTTGAACCCGTTGCGCGATATGTTGCTTGACTATAATCGTACCCGGATGACACGTATGTTTTCAACCGGTTATGCCAGCATTGAACCTGTCAAGGGGTTGAAACTGAAAGAAACCTTGAGTTATGATTATAATATCCAAAAGGATGCACGCTACTATAATCCGTTGAGTTCGGCAGGGCCTAAGAGTGGAAGTGATGCTCGTACGGTAAAAGGCTTTATCGAATACGGGAAACTGATTTCATCTACCTCGTTGAATTATGTGCGTACTTTTGCTCGCAAGCATCATCTGGATGTGCTGGCTGCTTATGAAATAGAAAGTTATCAAACTGATAAGGCGGTAGGTGAGAAGTATAAGTTGCCTTCCGATAAACTGACGGAGCCGGATAATGCGGCGGTACTCAATGCTTTTGAATCGTCGGTTCAGAACTACCGGATGCTGTCTTATCTTTCACGCTTGAATTATGATTACGATGACCGTTATTATGTAGCCGGAAGTTTTCGTCGTGACGGAAGTTCTCGTTTGGCTCCTTCCGGACGCTGGGGTAATTTCTGGTCGGTATCGGGTATGTGGCATGTAACGAATGAAGCCTTCATGAAACCCATCAAGCAGGTGTTGAGTGACTTGAAGATTCGTGCCTCGTATGGGGTAAACGGGAATCAGCCCGGAGCGCTTTACGGGTATATGGGGTTATACAGTTACGGACAGAATTACATGGGAGTGGCTGGAGCTTATGAGTCGTCTCAACCTAATCCGAACTTGAAGTGGGAGAAAAATTACAGCTTGAACATCGGTCTGGACTTTTCACTGATTAACCGCATCTTTGTGACACTGGAGTATTATAACCGTGATACGAAAGACTTGCTTTATAATATGCCGATTAGCAGCACTACCGGATTTACAAACTATCTGGCTAATGTGGGACAGCTGAATAACCGGGGTGTTGAGTTTGAATTACGTACGCTGAACTTTGCAACTCCCGACTTTAACTGGACTACCGTGCTCAACCTGAGCCATAACCGGAATAAGATTGTGGCACTCAACGGAGAACTTGACCAGTCGATTGAAGGTTCATGGTTCATTCATAAAGTAGGATTGCCTTATTATACTTTTTATGTGAAAGAATTTGCCGGAGTAAATCCTTATACGGGAAAGGCGCAGTATTTCATAAATACGCAAGATGAAAACGGAGTGTATAACCGTAAACTGACCACTAATCTGAATGAAGCTCAGGCTGTGCCTTATAAATCGGTGGAACCCAAAGTGACTGGTGGGTTGACGAACTTACTGGAATATAAAGACTTTGACTTGAGCTTTACACTGACTTACTCACTGGGAGGACATTCGTTTGACCAGGCAGGAACCTATATTGAGAATGGAACTTCAGCTATTTATGGCGACGGGGATGGTAGTAGGGGGTATAACCTGCCGGTATATGCGGTCGACCGTTGGCAGAAGCCGGGTGATCATACTGACGTGCCACGTTTTGTTTATGGCGAAAGTACTGGAGTCAGCAATTCATCGCGCTATATTCATAGTACAGATCATTTGCGGTTGAAAAACCTGACATTGGGGTATAAGCTGCCGGCTAAGTGGGTGAATAAGGCTTTAATCAATACGGCTCGTATTTATTTTTCGGGAAGCAATCTGCTGACATGGGCGAGATGGAAACAATATGATCCGGAAACACCGGTGAACGGTGTGGTTTTCTGTGAAACTCCTGCTATGCGTACATTTAGTTTCGGGGTTCAATTAACATTCTAAGGTATTATTTTAAACTGAATATGATATATGAAACGAATCTATATATTTTTATTGGCAGCAGCTTTTTTGGGTGCTTCTTGCTCTGAAGGTTGGTTGGATGTAAACCCTTCTACTTCGGTGCCTACTGATCAGGCGCTTTCTACTCAGGAGGATTTGAAGATAGCTTTAAACGGCTTATATCGTCAAACTTCCCAACATAGCTATTACGGCGACAATCACTGGTATTATGGTGACTGTCGTGCTGCTGATGTGCAGGCACGTGAAAGTAAGGGAACCGGAAGACGTGTATCTCCTTATTATGAATATAATGTTTTACCCACTGATAACTTGAATATCACTTTGCCTTGGCAGCGCCCGTATGTGGTAATCCGTCAGGCGAACAATATTATCCAGCGGATTGAAGAGGGAAATATTCCGGATGGAACTTCCGAAGAATTGGCACGTATCAAGTCGGAGGCTTTAGTCTTGCGCGGATTGGCATTGTTTAATCTGACACGTATGTTTGGTATGCCTTACACCAACGATGAGGGAGCGTCTTTAGGGGTTCCCATCGTATTGAAGCCGGAAAGCCAGACTTATCGTCCGGAGCGAAATACGGTGGCTCAATGTTATAATCAGGTGATTGAAGATTTGACTGATGCCTTGCCGGCCTTGCGCAGAGAGAAGACTGATGGCTTTGTGAATTATTGGGCTGCACAGGCGCTTCTTTCACGTGTCTATTTGAATAAAGGGGATTATGAAAAAGCTTATGATGCCGCTGTGGAGGTTATTGCTAACAACGGAGGGCTGTATCGCCTTTATACGAAAGAAGAATATTCTTCGGTGTGGGGACAGGATTTTCAGGCTGAATCGCTTTTTGAGCTTTATATCACAATTTCAGAACCTTCTGAGTGGGGAGGAGGTACCGGTGGTGAAGGTGCACCGATGGTTTATGCAAATGAAGGGAAGGTGGACTGGAATAACTTGATTCTGAGTGAGGATTTTCTTAACTTGCTTGATGAGGATGCAGATGATGTGCGTCACTGCGTGGCTAAACCTTCTTTGATTGAAAATAATACAGGATTACCGGTTTCGGCACGTAAGCGGAATGTGTTCTTAGGCAAATTCCCGGGAAAGCAGGGAGATCCTCATGATAATGATATCTGTGTCATTCGCTTGTCGGAGGTTTATCTGAATGCTGCCGAGGCTGGACTGAAACTGGGAGGTGCGAAGGCTGAGCAGGGGAGAACTTATTTGAATGATTTGATAAAACAGCGTACACCGAACGAGAAAATGCGGGTAAATGAGGTTGCCGGTTATACCATTGACCGTATTATGAAAGAACGTCGGAAAGAACTGGTGGGTGAAGGATTGATTTTCTTCGATTACCTGCGTAATAAGCTTCCCATCGAGCGGAAAGGAAGCTGGCATCTGGAAACGCTGAAAACTACTCATTCGCAGGTCATTCAGCATACCGATACGCGTATAGCGCTTCCGATACCCCAATCGGAGATTGATGCAAATCCGAATATGCAGCAAAATCCTTTGTAGTGCCTTGCTAATAAAGAATAAATATCCTTATTGTGGTATATTAATAGATTCCGTTGTAAGTTCAGCAATCTGAATAGGGAGAGTGGTTCATAGCTTTATGCAGCGTGAACCACTCTTATTTTTGCAAGACCATATTGAATACTTATAGGCTGTATTTGTTTGTTTTAGTATTGCTCTTGCATTCCGCTGTTTGAGGTGAAGGCTGTTTGAGTTTTTCAATGAGCCAGATTGAGAATATTGAGAATTAAATTTAAAAGTATAATCTCTTATATTCAATATATATGTATCTTTGCATAAATTTTTTGAAAGAGAAATGCTGAACGACAATAAAACAATTATTGAAATCAATAACGTATCCAAGTTTTTCGGTGAAAAGACTGCCTTGGATCATATTAACTTGTCTATTCGTAAAGGCGAGTTTGTTACAATATTAGGTCCGTCAGGTTGCGGAAAAACTACCCTGTTGCGCCTGATAGCAGGGTTCCAGACGGCTTCGGAAGGAACCATTAGCATTGCCGGTAAGGAAATCACTCAGACTCCTCCCCATAAGCGTCCGGTAAATACGGTGTTTCAGAAATATGCTTTGTTTCCTCATCTCAATGTTTACGATAACATTGCTTTTGGATTAAAACTGAAGAAACTGCCTCAGTCGGAAATGACGAAGAGGGTAAAGGATGCTCTGAAAATGGTGAGTATGACAGGTTATGAGTATCGTGATGTTGACTCTCTTTCGGGCGGGCAGCAGCAGCGCGTGGCTATCGCTCGTGCCATCGTGAATGAACCGGAAGTGTTGCTGTTGGATGAACCCTTGGCAGCTCTTGACTTGAAGATGCGTAAAGATATGCAGATGGAACTGAAGGAAATGCATAGCCGGTTAGGTATTACCTTTGTTTATGTAACTCATGATCAGGAGGAAGCTCTGACCTTGAGTGATACCATCGTAGTGATGAGCGAAGGAAAAATTCAACAGATAGGTACTCCTACTGATATTTATAATGAACCGATTAATTCATTTGTTGCCGATTTTATAGGTGAAAGTAACATCTTGAATGGAACAATGATTAAAGATAAGTTGGTGAACTTCTGTGGCAGGGAGTTTGAGTGCGTCGATGAGGGTTTTGGTGAAAATGCTCCTGTTGATGTGGTTATCCGTCCGGAAGACCTGTATATTTTCCCTGTTTCCGATGCTGCTCAGTTATGCGGAGTTGTACAGTCGTGTATTTTTAAGGGAGTGCATTATGAAATGGTGGTACTGTGTGGTAATTATGAAATTATAGTTCAAGATTATCATGCATTTGATGTAGGTAGTGAGGTCGGTCTGCTTATCAAGCCGTTTGATATTCATATCATGAAGAAAGAACGTACATGTAATATGTTTGAAGGTCGCATGATTGATGCTTCGCATGTGGAGTTCCTTGGATGTGAATTTGAATGCACACCCGTTGATTTGAGTGATGCTTCAAAAGATTGGGAGCATATTCAGGTGGAAGTTGATTTCGATAAAGTGATTTTGCAGGACGATGAAGAAGATGGTACGCTGACCGGTGAAGTAAAGTTTATCCTATATAAAGGAAACCATTATCATTTGACCGTGCTTTCTGATTGGGATGAAAATGTTTTTGTCGATACGAACGATGTATGGGACGATGGAGACCGGGTGGGTATCACCATTCGTCCGGAGGCTATCCGTATTTTGGTATGATGTAATTTAATTTGACTGACTGATAAAGATGATGAAGAAACTTCAACATTTCTTTTCTTCGCGGAAGAGTTGGACCTTGCCCTATTTGATTTTTTCTGTAATATTTGTTCTGGTTCCATTGGTGTTAATCGTGGTTTATGCATTTACCGATGAGGTTGGACATCTTACATTGGCTAATTTCCGTAAATTCTTTGCTCATCCGGAGGCTATAAATACGTTTGTTTATTCTATTGGAATAGCCATACTGACCACTATCGGATGTATCGTGTTGGGATATCCGGCTGCATGGATTTTGAGCCGGAGCAATTCAAGCTATTCTAAAACCTTGATTATGCTGTTTATTCTGCCAATGTGGGTGAATATTCTGGTACGTACTTTAGCAACAGTGGCTTTATTTGATTTTTGCCGTTTGCCGTTGGGAGAGGGTGCGCTAATCTTTGGTATGATTTATAACTTCATTCCTTTTATGATTTATCCTATTTATAATACACTTCAGAAGATGGATAGAAGTTATATAGAAGCTGCGCAAGATTTGGGAGCGAGTTCGTTTCAGGTGTTCTGGAAAGTGGTCTTTCCGCTTTCTATGCCCGGAGTGGTCAGTGGAATTATGATGGTCTTTATGCCTACTATTTCCACCTTTGCCATAGCCGAACTGTTAACCATGAATAATATCAAGTTATTTGGTACCACCATTCAGGAAAATATCAATAATAGTTTGTGGAATTATGGCGCAGCTTTGTCATTGATTATGCTTTTCTTGATTGCTGCTACTTCTTTGTTTAGTTCGAATGAGAAAAGTGATTCTGAGAGAGGAGGTGGAGTATGGTAAAGAAAATTATGATGCAGACTTATCTGTGGGTATTGCTTTTGCTGCTTTATGCTCCGATTGGAATTATTATTATTTATTCTTTTACTGAAGCAAAAGTATTGGGAAACTGGACTGGTTTTTCTTTAAATCTTTATGGTTCCTTATTGAATACGGGAGCACATCATTCACTGATGAATGCTTGTATTAATACCATTGCCATTGCTCTGATTGCGGCAACAGCGTCTACACTTTTGGGAAGTATTGCTGCAATAGGCATTTTTAACTTGAAGGCCCGAAGTCGGAAGGCTGTAGGATTTATCAATACGATTCCTATCCTGAACGGAGATATTATTACAGGTATTTCACTGTTCCTGTTGTTTGTTTCATTAGGCATTACTCAAGGATTTACAACAGTGGTATTGGCGCATATTACATTTTGTACTCCTTACGTTGTACTGAGTGTATTGCCACGCTTGAAACAGATGAATCCGAATCTTTATGAAGCGGCTCTTGACCTGGGAGCAACTCCCATGCAGGCGCTCTGGAAGGTTATTATTCCTGAAATCCGTCCGGGAATGATTACGGGTTTCCTGTTGGCATTAACTATTTCAATTGATGATTTTGCCGTGACTGTGTTTACCATCGGTAATCAGGGACTTGAAACTCTTTCTACTTATATTTATGCCGATGCTCGTAAGGGAGGCCTTACTCCCGAACTTCGTCCGTTGTCGGCCATTATATTTATTGTCATATTGATATTATTGATTGTACTTAACCGCCGGGCGGATAAGGCTAAGAAGTAACGTGTAACAGAATAAAGCGGAATGAGAAGACTGAATCTTTTTATAGTGACTTTGTTGGCATGTATAGCTCTTTCTGGCTGCTATAACATGAGCGAGGAACGTGCGAATGTGCTGAAAATTTATAATTGGGCCGATTATATCGGTGAGGGAGTTTTAGAAGACTTCCAGGAATATTATAAAGAACAAACGGGCGAGGATATACGTATTGTATATCAGACATTCGATATTAATGAAATCATGCTTACCAAAATAGAAAAGGGACATGAAGATTTTGACGTGGTCTGCCCGTCTGAATATATCATTGAGCGTATGCTTCATAAAGGATTGCTCCTGCCTATTGATACCGTTTTTGCTCATTCGCCTAATTACATGAAGGGAATCGCTCCTTTTATCCGTGAGCAAATTGATAAACTGACAGTAAAAGGACAGCGCCCGGCAAGCTCATATGCGGTGTGTTATATGTGGGGTACTGCCGGATTGCTTTACAATAAAAAATATGTAAGCGAAGAAGAACTGCATTCTTGGGGATGTCTGTGGAATCCGCATTTCTCCGGAAAAATATTGATGAAAGATGCCTATCGTGACTCGTATGGAATGGCATTGCTTTACTCTCATCGGGAGGAATTGAAGCATGGCTCCAAGGCTGTATCAAAGCTGATGAATGATTATTCACCGGCTGCGATGGATTCGGTTGAGAAATATCTGAAGTTACTCAAGCCGAATGTCGCAGGATGGGAGGCTGACTTCGGAAAAGAAATGATGACCAAGGGGAAAGCCTGGATTAACATGACTTGGAGTGGGGATGCTCAGTGGGCTATTGAGGAAGCTGCTTCTGTGGGGGTTGACTTGGCTTATACGGTTCCTGAAGAAGGAAGTAATGTGTGGTATGACGGTTGGGTGATTCCTAAATATGCTAAGAATGTCAAGGCAGCAAGCTATTTTATCAACTTCTTGTGCCGTCCGGATATAGCTTTGCGCAATATGGAGGAAAACGGGTATGTCAGTTCAATCGGTTCGGCGGAAATTATGGAGGCATGTATTGATACGACTCTTTCCACATATGTAGATGCCAGCTATTTTTTCGGAGAGCAGGGAAAAAGAGTTCAGCTTCGTAATACGCAGTATCCCGACAAGTCGGTGATAAACCGCTGTGCCATGATACGTGATTTTGGAGAGCATACGGTGAAGGTGCTTGAAATATGGTCGCGTGTGAAAGGAGATAATCTAAACAGCGGAATCGTAATTTTAATTTTGGTTGTAATAGGGGGATTATGTATTTGGCGTATTCATAATCTCTGGAAAGCACGGAGCCGGAAATCGGTTCAATATCGTAGGAGACGAGCTATTTCAAAAAAATAGTTATTCATAGAAAAGTAATCGTATTTACATCTTCCTGTAGTATGAAATGCGGACCTTTATGCAGGTTTTAAAAAAGAGTATTATGGAAGTTATTTCAAGTAAATACGTTGTTGAATGTTTGCCGGATGGTGAATATTATGCTTATCTGTTAAATTACAGCCAATGCAGTGCTTTTGGAGAAACAGTTGAAGAAGCTTTAGAGAATCTGGAACTCCAGGAAGAAGAGTTTTTTAACGAAATCGCATCGGTGTATGGGCTGGAAGATATGGCTTGATAATCTGCCTGAAATCCATAGGGCTTGTATTGTTTGCTTTATTATGTTTCTTGTGTCAAGCTTGTCTCTTTTCTGCTTAGGTTTGCGCTTATACATGGCTGGACATTAGATGGGTGCGTTAAATATGCGAAAATAATCAGAGACTGGCGATATTTTACCCGGAAAACTCGCTATTTTTGTGTAAAACTAATAAATGCAAGATACATGAAAATAGGAGATAAAGTTCGTTTCCTCAGTGAAGTAGGAGGAGGCATTGTAAGAGGCTTCCAAGGGAAGAATATCGCTCTGGTGGAAGATGAAGACGGTTTTGAAATTCCGATGCTTATCAATGAGTGTGTTGTAATACAGACTGATGATTATAATATTCCGTTGAAATCGGTAGCCAAGCCTGCTGTGCCGGAGCCGGAAGAAGAAGAGGAGGATAAACCGATAACTTACCGGGCGCCTGAAATCAAGGGAAATGATAGGCTGAATGTCTTTTTGGCTTACGTTCCGCAAGATATAAAAGCAATATCTTCTACCGGCTTTGACGCTTATCTGGTGAATGACAGCAATTATTTTGTAGATTATCTTTATTTATCGGCGGAAGGTAAAAGCTGGACTTTACGTAGCCGGGGAACAGTCAAGCCGAATATGAAGATGCATTTGGAGGAATTTTCCAAGGCAGACCTGAACGGGATGGAACATGTAGCTGTCCAGTTGTTGGCTTATAAAGATGACCGGACTTTCCTGATGAAACAGGCGGTTTGTCAGGAAATACGTATTGACGTGGTAAAGTTTTATAAACTTCATACCTTTGAGTCGTCCGGCTTTTTTGAAGAACCTGCATTAATTTATGATATTGTAAAAGATGACGAAACGGTGAAGCAGGTATTCGTTTCTGCCGATGATATTAAGGATGCCTTGTTACAGAAAAACACGACTGATCTTCCTAAGAAAATTCAGAAAAAGCAACAGCGGGTAAAAAATGATTTGGTAGAGGTGGATTTGCATATCCATGAACTGCTTGATGATACCACCGGAATGGGAAATGCGGAGATGCTGGATTACCAGTTGGATGTATTCCGGAAGACCTTGGATGAGTACAAGGACAAGAAAGGTCAGAAAATCGTATTTATCCATGGAAAAGGCGACGGAGTGCTGCGCCGGGCTATTTTGAATGAGCTGAAGCATAAGTATAAAACATATCGTAGCCAAGACGCTTCATTTAGGGAGTATGGCTTTGGCGCTACAATGGTAACCGTGGGCTGAGGATATGGGTACGTTGAAAGACCTGTTGGGAAATGACCATTTTGCTTCGGCTGCAGGCGTGGAACTTCTAGAGATTCAGCCGGGATATGCCAAGGCGCGCATGCTCATTACACCGAATCACCTGAATGCAGGAGGAGTGTGTCAGGGAGGTGCACTTTTTACCTTAGCCGATTTGGCGTTTGCTGCTGTGGCAAATAGTCATCAGAAACTGACGCTTTCGCTGAATGCACATATCACCTTTTTGCGTCCTGCGCGTGAAGGGTATGTATATGCTGAGGCTTTTGAAACGTTTAATCATGCCAAAGCTCCTTTTATTGAGGTAAGAATAACAGACGAAGAACAGTTGCTTGTTGCATTGTTTTCAAGTTCAGGTTATCGTAAAAGCGAAGAACTGGCAGTCGATTCTTTAGAGTGAAAAAAGGATGAATCACAGGTACGAACAGAAATTGAGTACAGAGCCTATGCTGCCTTTAACCTTTAAAATGGCTTTACCGGCAGTGGCTGCTCAATTGGTAAACCTGCTTTATTGTGATAAAGAAGAGTTGATGGTGGATTGAATCGGTTGGGGAATTTACTCTGATTTTTCAATTTTGCACAGCCGAAAAAATGCCTAAGCGTTTGTTTTAAAACGCTTAGGCATTTTTTTTATTTGCCTTGTCGTTTGGATTGAAACATCAAGGCGTATGCAATGTGCTGATTTTGTCTCTGTTTTGTGGTATTCTTTTCAGTAAATCAAGCAGGTGCGAAAGGAGATTTCAGAAAAGTGCACCCGCTTGTGAGAAATGCAATAAAGTGGGATTCGGTTCTTTTTTACCGTTGAAAAAGGGGATTGTCGGAAAAAGACGTTCGGTGGGTGGATGCTGTTCTTCCTGTTCCATCCGTTCCTTTTTAGTTTCCGGGTCAGGTTTAAACGGAACGAATTGAAAAATCTTGTCATTGTCAGAGCGGTTTCGGATATTTGGGGCTTTGCTCCTTCTTCATTTCCGGCATTTTTTCTCTCTTTTTTTTCTTTTTTCTCATCCGGTCTGTTTTTATCCTTCTGTATATTTCCTTGTTTTCGCAGAAAAGTATGCCGTTTCATCCGGGGCGAATTGTTTTTTCTTGCTTTCCGGACTGCCTGCATTTTAATCCTGTAAGAATATTTTCCTCTTCCCTCCATCTCTTTTTCCTGCCTGCATCCACGCTTTTTCTGCCCGGAACACC
>ERZ1027046.567-NODE-567-length-16143-cov-4.687469_pt1 | contig 16143 bp, 13 predicted proteins | sample MGYA00519431_ERZ1027046 | MGnify/ENA primary metagenome ERZ1027046 (study PRJEB26926, sample SAMN06164587) | human gut metagenome | biome: ENVO:00009003; feature: ENVO:2100002; material: ENVO:00002003 | host: Homo sapiens | place: USA | collected 2012 ...
ACGAGATTAGCGAGTGTCTCGTGGGCTCGGAGATGTGTATAAGAGACAGTCATAGGGGAGGTTGTTTTTGTCAGCGGGATACACCGCCACGGTCTGCTCGGTGTAGGCGGGTGCCTGTTCCGGCTGCGGATACCGCTCCATGAGCCGTGCGAAGCTCTCCCTGCTCTCCGCACGGGAAACGGGATAGCGAAGCGACGGATCGCGGAGAGAAATATCAAAAAGACCGATGCTCTCAATAATAAACGGCTTGCCGTCCTCCAAATATACCGTATCGCCTACGGAATACGGGAACGGTTCTCTCTGCGGGACAGGAGCTGTTTCGGGAACGTCTGTAACTGCTTCCCCTGGCTCATGCCAGCGGTATTGCTCCACATCCTCATCCGAAACATGAATGAGGTCGCTGAAATCGAGGTTTTCCAGCTCGTTGGTAATAATCTCTTGCAAAGAGCCGTACTGCCGGGTTTCCAGATGCTCGTCATCCAGATAGCGCTCCAGCCGGTAATTCACAAGGTCAATGTTCACCTGAATGGGAATCTCATCGTCGGTGACGGTGGTGTAAGCGACGCCAATCTTGGTGGGGTCGCTGAAATCCGCCTCTGAGTCGTATTCACTCCGGCAGAAGTCGGAGATCAGTCCCTTTGCACGTTCCATGAGCGCCTGCTCCGCAACACGCTCCGCATCCTGCATCACACGCTGGATAAATGGATCGCTGTTCAGCTTTTCGGGGTCAACTACTTTGCCGCCCACGATGCCGCGCTCGGCGAGGGTTTCCCGAATGGCAACAGGGTCAATATCATCGAAATTGTCGCGTTCCGCCTCGGTGTAGAATTTATCCTCGCGGATGAGCTGCGCCAGTCGCCGCTGCACCTTCGGCCATGTCAGTTCGGCGGTTTCCGGGCTTCCAGCGCGGACGATAAAGAGATTGTTGCCCTCCTTGCCGCCGTACTCGTGAGCAAGCCATGCAGCAGTTTCTTTTTCACGTCCGTGCTGCTGCATATACCGCACTACGGCGTGTTTGCTCTCGATATTTCCGTTCCATGCACGGAGTGCATCGTCTATATCGTCCTGCGAGAGCGGGCGCAGCAGATCGTGAAGCCGCTCATAGGTTCCCTCAAAAACCTCCTGATGTAAGCGGCTGCGGAATTCTGGAACATCCGAAAATAGCCGGATAAGCTCCATATCTTTTGAATTGAGAACGGCACGGCGCACAGCGGCATTACACTCGATTTCCGCATTTTCCCGGTCAGAGTGACCGCAGGCGTTGCGATAGGCCGTATCCTCCGAAACCGCTGCCATCACCACCGGCCTGTAATGCTCCAAACGTTCCTGCACCGTGGGCTGAACTTGCTCTGCGGCGGGGTCGCGGAACACCCTCGTGCCGTCCGCGCCGAACTCTGCTTCATAAGCATTGATGGCGGCTTCTGCTTCATGGTCGATAGAGCGCAGCGTGTAAATGTGGCGCTCACCTCTAAAGTCTGGCGCTTCGGCAATCGTCACATCATACTTATCGTGCAATTTCTCTACATACATCTCTAAATTGTGCGACGGTACGCCGCACATCTCCACACGGCCAGCGCCGGGTATCTCTCTTGTGGTAAGGTTGAGGTCAAGCAGCTCCGCCGCCTGTTTTGCGTCCTCACCGTACATTTCAAAGAAATCCCCCACCTGAAACAGCACGATGTTGTCCGGGTGGGATTCCTTGATGGCGTTATAGCTGTCGTAGGCGGTGTTTCGCACTACATCCTGTGCCTGCGCCTTATCATAAAGCGCCTGTTCGTCTGGTGTAAAATAGCGGTTCATCCGAATCAGCTCAGAGATACGCGAAGCGACCTTGTTCCAATTCATCCGAACATCTGCACAGCCCGCTTTTTTCAGCGTGATGCCCTTGCTGCCGTGATCTTCATAGCTGCCGCTCTCTCTGGATACGGCATGGGTATGCCCGCCGATGCCGTACTCCTTTTTCAGAAAATCGGCGCTTTCCTTGGGAGTATGCTGTGTCTGGAAAAACGCATAGATGCGGGTCTTTCCACCCTCAAAGCTGCTTCCGTTTGCAAGAGAAGCCGCAATTTCATCTTCGGTGATAAACCTGCCGGTTGCTGGAACAGCCGTCATATCGGAGCGGAATTCCTTTCGCGGAAGGGACAGATCTTCCAAACGTGTGAGAAGTGCCTGCGGCCGGTGGTAATGGAAGCGCAGCAGCGCACGGTTTTCGTGGTAGGCGTCCATGAATACCTTGTATTCCGACAGGAGCCTATCCCGGAACGCCGGATTCAGCAGATCGTCCGTCAGACGCTCCGTTTCCTCTGGAAAGCTGGTGCTATGGATATTGCCCAAGCAGGACAGATACCCCAGCGATTTTGCTTCATCCGAGAAATCGTGATAAAGATTCCAGACATCCACAGCAATACCCAGCCGCTCATAGCGCGGGGCTTCTGTGACTTCAAGATTGGTGGCAAATGTGCCGCCGTCCAGAAGTTCCTCAATACGCTCCGCCGCATCTGCCCAGCCTATCACTTGTGCAGAGCGAAGATAGCGAGAGGTATCTCCGGTTGCAATATGGATACCATCGTCCCCGTACCATGCGGAAAACCTGCCGTTATCCGTAATCAGGCCGTTGCCGCCGTGGTAAAGAGCTTTCAGAAATGCCGCGCGATCCTCTAAAGGTTTTTGCTTGGAGAATTCCGCAGCAATTTTCATACGCGCTGCATCCGCATTACCGCCCGCGCGCAGGATGTGGTCAATATCATTCTGAGAAATGAACATAGAAAAAGCGGAGGGTGTTACACTCTCCGCTTCTGCGATGGATTGAATTTGTTCTGCCTCTGAGGGGAAGAAGGACATCTGCGCCCCAGCAGGGGCATCGAACATGGTTAGCTGAACACCAACTCCGTGAGGATCGTTTCCTCGGCCTGCGCTTTCAGCGTGTTCATCAGCCCTACCCACTTCATCGGGTCGCTGGCTTTCAGCGCTTCCGTCACGCCTGCCGACTTCATCAGCTCCGGCATCATCTGTTCCAGCCGGTTGTTCGCTGCCTCGTCGATCTCCCGCAGATGGGGGTACAGCTTCTCGGACAGCAGCAGGCTGTTCCACAGCACCGGACGATGCTCCTTCAGGTAATCCTTCCGCATCCTGCCATACTTGCCCAGCGGGGCTTGCGGCTGCTCGGTCAGGCTCAGATCGGGAATCAGATAATCCCCGCTGCGGGTGTAGGTCAGTTCGCTCATGGCTTTCGCTCCTTTCCGCGATTTTCTCGCGCTCGTAATTCTTGATGGTGACTTCGATCTGCCGCAGCACCAGCTCGCTGGACTGGCTGATGGCCGTTCCAAGGGCGGCGACGGTCTGCGGGGTGTTGAAATCAAAGACGTTCAGAAAATCCTCATGCTCGAAGTAATCTCCCGGCTGCATCCCGCAGCGGGACAGCAGCGTATAGGTGGTGCTGACAACAGCGGCGTTCCGAAAAGCGGCTCCGATGTTGAACTCATCATAGTCCTCCAAAAAGGAACCGTCAACGATGCCGACAATATCGTGCCGATTGTCGTGCCAGTATTCATCTACAAGCTGCGCCGCCACACGCTCCATCTGATCGGCAAGTCCGTTTTCACCGGAAACGTCAAAGCGCTGTTCCAGCGCCGCAGATACCACCTCACGATGCTCCTGCCGGTATTCCCAAAGATAAGGGCGGCGAGAGTTCTCGCCGCCGCTGGTATCGGAAACATCGAATACATATCGGAGTTTGGGTTGGTCGCTGCTGGTATCCACAAGGGCGATGCCTCTGCTGCCGCGCCGCACATACCGGCGCATCTGCCGATTCCAGAGGTCATATTCCGCGCAGGCCGTAGCATCCGGGCGCTGAGCAAAAATCATGAGCTGCTCGTTGTAGGGGTACTTATACAGCCTTGCGGCGGTGGTCAGAAACGCCGTCCATTTCTGATAGCTGCCCGTGACTTGCTCCGCCGTGCGGTCTGCCATCTGCGTGTAAAGTTGTACCTTACTCGGCATCCGTATCCTCCTTTTCAAAATCGGGGAACAGGTCAAGCGCTTCATATTCTGCGTCGCTCATCCTGCGCAGCTTTGCAATGGCGCTGTCCGTCAGCTCCCGCAGCTCCGTTTCATCCGCAGCGAGGTAGCCGCGCATTTCCTCCAGCGCCGCGATCAAGCCCGTGCGGGTGCCGGTGTTGTAGAGGCTCATAAGCTGGCGTTCTTCAAAGGTGATGTTCATATCAAAGCTCCTTTTCCGCGCTCTTTTTGGGCGCTGTTTTGTGTGGACGTTCTTGGGCCGGTTGGCTTTTGAGCTGTTCCAGCACAGATTTCTTCTTTTCCCGGTGTGCCGCCTCTGCCAAATCCATCAAGGAGATGGACATACCGGCCTTGACCTGTGCTTCAAGGTCGGCGACGGTGGGCTGTTTGGGGCCGTTGTTGATAATGCCGTCGATCATGCCGTAATCATCCTCCATCGACATTTCGGCGGCTTTCAGGTAATTCTCCGGTTTCTGAAAGGCGGGCAGCTCCTGAAATCCCATGCTGTCACAGTAGTGATAAGATACCTTGCCGTCCTGTTTCAGCGCAACGATGTCACTGACGGAGAGGCTGTGTCCCACAAAATCGCCGGGGCGCTCGTCGTTGAAAATGTAGTAGAAGTTTTCAAGGATTCTGCCGGTATCATCGTCCGGGTACACCTCACGGGTATAGACAGCTTCATAGTTGGCAGGGTCAGGCGGCGCGGCCAGACTGCCGAGATTGGCAAAACGCAGCTCCACCGGCGCATCCCGGCGCAGTTGGTAGATCGCCATAGCATCGGTGGGACTGTTCAAAAAACGCTGCTCCACATCGCGGGGAGGAATATGGCCTTTGACCGCATCCCAATCCGGTCTTGTGATGCCGAACATTCCGTCGTGCTTGATGATGTCCTCGGCTTCAAAGACCATTTCCTCGGCGTTGTCGGGATAGAGCATATAAACCGTGATGTCATGCTCCAGCAGCTCCACCGCCCGATCCTTGGAAAGTGGGAGCATATCGCTATCCAGATACCCATAGCTGCGCATATCGTCCACCGTCAGCGTGGGGTCAGGCATCGGGACGGCCTGTTCCAGCTCCGGGAGCATATTATCTGCCGCATCGGTGGGAACAACGACTGCGCCGGTGATCTGTTCGCTGTCCAAGGGCGGCGTAATCTGCGTCTCCTGCAAGTCCTCCAGAATTGTCATATCTGCAAATGTCACCTTGGTTGGTGTCATGCCCTGAATGGCAAATACCTCCGTTCGGACAGCCCCGGCAACAGATGCAACCGGCGAATCTTCAATGGCGCTGCTGTCAATAACACCGCCATCCAGCAGCTTTTTGCTTTCCTTGTCGTAGAGCGAATAGTCCCAACCGCCGTCTGTATGCTGCACATGGAGATATACCGAGCCATCCACAAGATAAAGCGCTTCGTCTGTTTGTGTGGCGTTCACTTCTTCATGATTGATGCCGCGCTCCTTGCAAATATCCGCAAAGTGCCGGTCAATGTCCGTAATCAGCTCGGAGGCAGTCTTGTTGATGGTTTCCAGACTGGCGCGAAGCTCTTTCAACTCCTTACCCTTTGACCATGTGGCGATATAGCCGAAGCTGTTTTCTCCCGTTTCAATGCCGTAATACTTGCAGACCGCATAGGAGATGCTTTCGGCCTCGACCTCCTCGGTGTTGCGGCTCTTTTCACCGGGGACAAGGATCGTCTCACCATCGTCCGCAAGCTCCGTCATGTGTTCGTAGTCGTGGAGCTTGGCATGGGCAATCTCATGGACGGCGGCGCATACCGTCTGCACCTCACTCATACCGGCGCGGATGGTGATGCTCTGCGCCTTAATGCTGAAAAAGCCGTCCGTATCCCGCGCAACGGGCTTTATCTCCATCGGAACGGGAGAAGCGCGGCGCAGCGCCTCCATGAAAACCTCATACTGCTGCACATTGCCGCTCAGATCGGCGGCAAGCTGGGGCAAGGGCTTTCCAGCAGTCTGCGACACATCGAAGACGGATACCACCTTGAACATAGGGATACGGATTTCCTTTTCCTCAATGATGGCCTTGCCGTCTGCGTCCAGCACCGGCGCATTGGTTTCGGGGTCGGTCTTGATTTCCTCGATTTTTTTCTTATAGGGAGTAGGAGCGATGATGCGGATACCTTTTTCGCCTTTCAGGACGTTCCTGCCGAACTGATCGCGCCACTTGTTGAAGCCCGCCACATGGGTGGCGTCGGGGCGCTGCATATAGATGAGCATGGTATTATTGACCGAGTAGCGGTGAAAGCGGCTCATAGTGGAGAGATACTGCCGGTACTTATCGCTCTCGAACAGCTCCTTGATGCCATTTTCGATGCTGTCAACGATCTCCCGCATCCGGTCTTTGCTGGTTTGTTTTTCAGCCATGATGATCTCCTTTCAGAAAAAATAGCGCCCCTGCGCAGAAGAAAACACATCCTGCACAGGGGCGATTCTCCGCAGATAGACGTTGTTTTTGAGCTTGCGGATAGAATGACGCAGCCCCTTGTGATTCCGCATGGAAAAAGCCTTGCGGCACGGGGCTTTTACGCCCTCTATTTGCGGAGGTTCCAGTATTGTTCACGCTTTCGTTTGGCGTCCTGCTTTCGGCGCTCCTGCTTGGCGCAGGCGGGGCAATATTTGGCGCGATTGGAGGAAGAATAGACCGGCTTACCGCAGACGGCGCAGCGCTTCCCCGGCCTTTCCCGCATCACGTCGGCCAGCAACTCATGGTCGGCGGGAAGCACCGCGTTTCGGAACCAGTTGCACAGCAGCGAGTAGGAAATGCCCTGTACGCAGACGCAAGGCTCTCCATCGTCCAGCGCGAGGCAGTTGCCATGATCGTAATTACAGCAGAGCTTCCGAATGAGCTTCTTGGCGCGGCGGAGCTGCTTGTGATCCATACGCGGCGCATCAGCCATTGTCGAACACCAGCTTATAGCCCGTGCGCTGCCCATCGTCCTCCAAAAGAACGACGGCATCATAGGTCTTTCCGGCCTTTTCAGAATAACAGCCTTTCAGCGGAGCGCGGCCATTCTTCAGAAGCGCGGCGGCAATGGATTTCGTCAGTGTCTTTTTCTTGGCGGCGAAGAATCGGCTATTTTTCCAGAGAACAAAGGAACAGGCACGGTTCTCGCAGAAAAAGCCTTTCTGTGATTCCGTCACCTCGGCTCCGCAGCGGGGACACCTGCCGACCACCTCGCGCCCGGAGGGGAACAGGACTTCCGCACCGGGGATGGGCTTGTAGGTCTGCACCAGCTTATTCAGCATGGCGGCAATCCCGTCCATAAAGCTGTCCGGGGCGATTTCGCCGCGCTCGATCTCTTTCAGGCGATGTTCCCATTCAGCGGTGAGCTGCGGAGACTGGAGCTGTTCGGGCAGAACGGTGATAAGCGCCGTACCGGTGGAGGTGGGCAGCAGATTTGTGATCTTCTTGGATTTCCTGCGCTCCACAAAACCGGAGGACACCAGCTTTTCGATGATACCGGAGCGGGTCGCTGGGGTGCCAATACCCTTGCGCTCGGCATCATCGGGCATATCCTCCTTGCCCGCGTTTTCCATGGCGGCCAGCAGCGTGTCCTCGGTGAAATGCTTGGGCGGCGTGGTTCTTCCGGTTTTGACCGATGCAGCAGATACGGAAAGCATCTGATTCTCCGTCACTACCGGCAGTGCGAGCGCTGTCTCTGTCTGCTCCTGCTCATAGCGCTTCCAGCCGGGAACAAGAACGGTTTTGCCTTTGGCGGTAAAGCTCCGACCGGCACAGTCCACCGTAATGACCGTTTCCGCATAGCGATGTGGTTCATCCACGGCACGAAGTAAGCCTTTCGCCGCCAGCTTCAGCACCTCGCGCTCACCCAGCGGCAGAGAGGCCATATCTACCTTTTCCGCGCTGATGGTGGGAACAATGGCGTGGTGATCGGAGACTTTTTTACTGCTGCATACCTGCTTGGCGCAGATGGTCGGAGGCTTCTCCATGCCGCAGACAGCGGCAGCGGCGGCGACAAGGCTGGGGACGCTGCCCTCCATATCGTCGGTCAGATAGCGGCTGTCGGTGCGCGGGTAGGTACAGAGCTTCTTTTCATAGAGCGCTTGGAGATAGTCGAGGGTCTGCTGAGAGGTGTAGCCGAGAACGCGGTTGGCGTCGCGCTGGAGGGAGGTCAAATCGTAGAGCGCGGGCGCTTTCTCAGACTTTTCCTTGCGCTCCACGCTTTTGACGGTTACTGTCTTGCCCTTGCAGGCGTTGGCGATGGCATCGGCATCCTTTCTGTCTTTCATTCGGTCTGTCGCGGCGGGAAAGCCGCAATCAAGCTGGACGGTGTAGAACGGCTCTGCCACAAATGCGGAGATCTCCGCCTCACGCTGTACCAGCAGCGCCAGCGTGGGCGACATGACGCGCCCGATGTTCAATGTGCGTCCATACGTCAGGGAAAAATACCGCGTGGCGTTGATGCCCACCAGCCAATCGGCCTTGGCACGGCACAGGGCAGATTGATGCAGGCCATCATAGTCGCGCCCAGGCCTAAGCTGCTGGAAGCCGCTGCGGATGGCATCATCCTCCATTGAAGAAATCCAAAGCCGCAGGATAGGTTTGGCGCATCCTGCAAGGCAGTAGACTGTGCGGAAGATCAGCTCACCCTCGCGTCCAGCGTCGCAGGCGTTGACCACCTCGGTCATATCCTCCCGGCGCATCAGCTCCCGCAGAATGTCAAACTGCTTCTGCTTGTCCGCACGGACGATGAAGCGGAACGAGGTAGGAATGATGGGCAGCGCCGCCAGCGTCCATTTGGCATCATCGGCATTGTAAACGGCGGCGTCGGCCAGCTCAGCCAGATGCCCGAAGCACCACGACACGATGTAACCACCGCCTTCCAGATACCCGTCATGACGTGACTTCGCACCCAGCACGGCGGCGATGCTCTGCGCCACAGAGGGCTTTTCGGCAATCACAAGACGCATGGTGCAGCCTCCATTCTCTTTACGTCACGGTAGCAGGGGCGGATGCAGTTCTGCCCGAAGCGCTTACAGCCATAGCAGAAGTGTTCCTTGGCAGCGGCGGGAGGGCTATCCTCCCGCGCTGCTTTCGGTTTCTGCATCATCAGGCGTTCCAGCGGATTATTGGTGAAATATCTCATGCGTTCGTATCCTCCGTAGTATCCTGTTCCGATTCGTCCTCATACGGCTCAAACTCGTATTCGTCCTCGCCGTAGTCATAATCGTCCAGATCGGCGCTACCCTTGGTCTGCGGCTTGGCCTTTTTCTGCTTGAAGATGTAGAACGCGGCTCCGCCGCCCAGTGCGACGATCAGCAGAACGACAAGGATGCCGCCCACACCACTCTTTTTCTCCGGCTCCTCGGCGGTGGGTTCTGTCGGCTCGGTAGGGACTTCGGGCTTTGTCTCCTTGCCCACGCACTCGGTCATGTTGACCGCGCAGACGGGGCAGGATGTATTGACCGCACCGGACACGCATTTGGTTGTGCAGGAGCAGACGGCGGGCGTTTCTTCCTCGCCGGTCAGCGCCATCAGGTCAGCCTCGTCCACCTGATTCAAGAAATGGACGGTTTCTTCGCCCTCATCGTCACGGTCAATAATCAGGTAAAACGTATTGCCGTTTTTGCTTTCCAGCGTAATGAACTGTTTTCCCGCCTTGGTGCTGGTGCCAATATCATCGATCAGCGTCAGGTTGCCGTCCGGTGTCAGCGCATCGCTGCCGCCCGTCATGCCGCCGATGCTCGCGGTACTGTCAGCGGCATCGGTAACGGTCAGATAGCCGCCGTACACATAGCCCACACGGGCGGGCAGCAGGATTTTCACCCAATCGCCGTCCCTGCCGATCACATCGACCACCGTGCCGTTGGGAAGCTGTGTAAATGCGGTATTGTCCAGTCCCGCGCCGGTGCGGACATTCAGGCTGCCGCCGTTGGTCGTGACCGTACCGATCTGTTTTGTTTCCTGCGCATCTGCGGCGCTGCTTTCGGCGGCGGGCAGCGCATCATCAGGATAATCACCGCCGCTGGCAAAAGCGGAAACCGGGAGAATCCCGATACACAGGAGCATCAGCAGCAGACTGATAAAAATGCGTGGTGTGTTCTTAGTCATGGTTCAACGCCTCCTTTTCCGAAGTGGCCGGTGCAGGCGCGGCCTGCATACGGCGGAACAGCTCGGCAAACTGCTCCATCGTCATGCCGTTCTCACGCACCATGCCGATGATGTCGGTGTCCTCCAGCTCACGAATCTGCTTTTCCAGCTCGCGGTTGCGGCCTTGCAGATCAGAGATTTTGCCTTTGTTCTTCTCCAGCTCTCCACGGAGCTTCATGATTTTCGGGTTCATATCGTTCACTCTCCTTTACGGCAAGCGCCCATAACGGTAGAAATGGGACTGCCAATAGCTTGAATTTAAGTTTGCATAAGAGATCGGATCTCCGCAGTGGATCATCATATTGTTGCCGACGTAGATACCCACATGGCTGACACCGGGGGTATCATACGTTCCGGTGAAAAACACCAGATCGCCCGGTTTGACATTGGCAGAGGATACGGGCGTACAGATATTGCATAGCCCCTGCGCGCCCAGTCTGCCCACATTCCAACCGGAATGATTGATGACCCAACTGACGAAGCCCGAACAGTCAAATGAGGTAGAGGGACTGCTGCCGCCCCAAACGTAGGGGTAGCCGAGATATTTTTCCGCTTCCTTGATAATGGCGGCGAATACCTCATCGTCCAGCGCCTCCGGGGGAATGTCGTAGTCGGTATAGCTGCCCTCCACATACTTGCCGATGTAGCCTGAACCGGGGAACAGGTCGGGACGGTTGCCGAGGGTGGCCATATAGGTGGCGTACATTCCGAGCTGTTCTTCGCTCATAATGTAGACGGGAACATGAGAGAGATTGAAGTTTTCCAACGTGACCGTGCAGATGTAGTAGTCATACGGCACCTGATAGGTGTCCGTATGGGTGTTGCCGTCCGCGTCCGTCCACGTGTCGGTCTCTGTGCGGTAGCGGGTTTCCACCACCACATCCTCGGTCAAAATGTACTGGCGGTCAAAGAGCATCTGGAGCGTACCCTGCACCTCATCCAGCGTCCATTCCCCTTGATGCAACGCCGTAATCATGGAAATGAGTACATAGGGGTCATGCTCGATGGTGTCCAGATCAAAGTGGTACTCATCGTAGTCATGGGTACTTTCATAGGTGTCGAGGTAGCGCTGAAGCTCTGCTTCCATTTCGCAATACTGCGCTTCCGCGCCCAGCATATCGGCGTCCTGCGATGGATAAGTGCTGGCCGCGATCCCGGAGCCGACGCCATCCATTATCACCGAGCAGGAGGACAGGCCGTTGAGCAGAAATGCCAGCATCAGCAGAATTGCGGCGGCAATGGCAAAGCCGCGCCGGTGTTCCCACACATATTTGCCCGCTTTCTCAGCCTTTTCAGCGGCTTTTTTCGCGGCCTTGGCGGTATTCTCTGCCGCCTTTGCCGTAGTCTGCGCCGCCTGATTGTGCTTGGCAGCGGCATACTGCTTCTTAATTGCCTGCTTCTGGTGCCATTTGGAAACGGGATTGCTAGTGGGGCTGTCGATCTCTGCTTTCTTCTGGAGCGCGTCAAGATTGGCTCGTTCCAGCTTTTTCTCTGCACGGATGGCGGCGCGATAAGGCTTGAGCTGATGGGCGCGGTGGGCAGACTGCACCAGCCGCCCGCCGCTCTCCACGGCTTGCTCTACCTTGTGCGCGGCCTCTACGCCTACATTGTCATCCTCGCTCTGCCGCACCTCCCGATGAACCTGAGAGAGAATGAGGTTGGCGGGGGCATCCCGCACGGCATGGGTCAGCTTGGAGGGAGGCTTTTTCTTATCCACTTCCTCAAAACGGAGCTGCGTTTTGACCTTGCCGGTGGCCGGATCAAAGCCGCGTTCCTTTTTGACCACGGTTTTCTTGGGGATTTTCGCCTGCGCCTTATCCGCCTTGGCCGCAGCTTTTTTTACCCGCTTGATGGGCTTTTCCAGCTTCGGCTCGGCAAGATCGGCGTCGGAAAACTGTAAACGCGGTTTTCTTTTCATGCCGACGCCACCTCTTGCGGCTTGGTGGTCATAACGCGGTACAGCTCAGTGTCCTTCGGGAAGTGGTCAATGAAGGGCAGGATCGTGTTGCCGTAGAACAGCAGTCCCTCGCCCTCACCGGAGTGGGTCACATAAGAAAGCTGATGCGGCGAAATGTTGAGCTGCTTTGCGAGAATCTGCCGGTCGCCAGCCGCCTGATTGAGCATATAGATGAAATCGCTGTTCTCAAAAATGTTCTCAACCTCGCGGCTGGATAACAGGTCTTTGACATTTTGCGTGATCCCGGTGGGGATGCCGCCCCATTTGCGATAGCGCTTCCAGATCTCGACGCTGTACGAGGCCGTCTGTTCCTCCTTTAAGAGAAGATGGAACTCGTCAAGATAGTAGCGGGTCGTTTTATGGGCGGCGCGGTTGATGGTCACACGGTTCCAGACCTGATCCTGCACCACCAGCATCCCAATTTTCTTGAGCTGCTTGCCAAGCTCCTTGATGTCGTAGCAGACGATGCGGCTATTCACATCCACGTTCGTGTGATGGTTGAACACATTCAGCGAGCCGGTGACGTAGATTTCGAGCGCGGTGGCGATGTACTGCGCTTCCTTTTCATCCTGCGCACGGAGGGCGTTATACAAGTCCTCCAGCAGCGGCATATTCTCCGGTTTCGGGTCATTGAGGTAGTCCCGGTAGACGATGCGCACGCAGCGGTCGATGATGGTCTTTTCCACAGGGGCAAGCCCATCCTTGCCGCCGACGATCAACTCGCACAGCGACAGAATGAAGTCGGATTTCAGGCTCAGCGGGTTATCATCGTCGCTGTAATCCAGATTCAAGTCCATCGGATTGATATAGCAGGGCGAACCGTCGTAGCCCTTGCCGGTGGGCGACAGTTTAATGACCTGACCGTGCAGACGCTCCACCAGCGGCGTATATTCGCCCTCCGGGTCACAGATGATGATGTCATCCTTGGGGCAGATAAGAAACGCATTGGTGATCTCGCGTTTTGCCGAAAATGACTTGCCGCTGCCGGGAGTGCCTAAAATCAGGCCGTTGGGATTTTTCAGAAGTTTCCGGTCTACCATGATAAGGTTGTTGGAAAGAGCGTTGATGCCGTAATACAGCGCCTCGGAGCCTGTCTGGAACAATTCCTGAGTGGTGAAAGGCACAAAAATCGCCACGCTGGAGGTGGTCAAGCCCCGCTGAATCTCGATCTGATTCAGCCCCAGCGGGAGGCTGCTCATCAGTCCTTCCTCCTGCTGGAAGTCCAGCCGGGTCAGCGCACAGTTATACTTCTGCGCGATACTGGAGGTCTGGAAGATGTTGTTGTCAAGCTGCCGGGGTGTATCCGCCGTGTTGAGAATGAGGAAGGTCAGCAGGAACATTCGCTCGTTGCGGGACTGCAAATCCTGCAACAGCTTTTTGGCTTCTGCGCCGTAGGTGGCAAGGTCGGATGGGATAATGTCCATATCGTACCCGGCGCGGACGGCCTTCTTCTGTTCCTCGATTTTGGACTTGTCGAGATCGGTGATCTTGCGCTTGACGGTCTTGATGGCGTTGACCTGATCCACAGACTGCACATGGAGATTGACGAGGACGCTGCTTTCCATATCCAGAAAGTCCGCCAGCATCCGGTCATTCAGCTCCGGTGCCAGAATCTGCACGAAGCTGATCGCACCCAGCTTTTTGCCCATGCGGAACATCCTGCCGGTCTTGAACTCAAAGGAGCTGGGCGCGATAAAGTCCTTGGTGGACAGCCCGGATGGAGCCAGCCAGTCCCACGAAAAGCGGAACGGCTCCTGCTCGTCCATCCGCAGAATGTCGTGCATGACGTGCAGGCGCTCGAAGCCGTTCAGCGGCGCAGCCACAACGCCCAGCCGCTTGAAGTTGTTCAGGAGGTCGGTTTCGATGCGCTCCAGACGGGGCTTTGCCGCGCGGAGGTTGTCGGCTTCAATGCCGAAAGTGAGATACTTGGTCTTAATGAGGCCGTTGTTGCCGCGGGCAAGCTGATTTTGCAGCATACCGGCGTACTCGGCGCGGATGCCGTCAAATTCATCCCCGCAGGGCGGAATGGAAATGCTCCGTGCAAAGGTTTCCTGCGAAGCCGAGAGGTTCACAAAGGAAAGCTGGAATTGCACGGAGCTGTCAAAGTAGTTCAGGAAATCGCACCACGCCTCGAAGATGGCGGTCTTGTCCTCGTTCTGCGAAAGCTGGTAGTTGATGTCCTGATACTGGATCGTTTTGGTGTAGCGCGTATCGGTCACACGGCAAATGCCGTCCGGCCACATACGCTGATACGGGATGCTGTCCTGCGCCGATTTTTCTTTCTTATCCGTTCGGTTCGCTCTTGCGATGGCGATTTCGATCTGTTTTCGTTCGGTGCGGGTCAGCTTTTTCTTTTCGGACAATTTGATACACCTCCCGGTCTAACTGGTTTTGCCGCTCCAGAACGGCATAAAAATTGTTGGTCTTATACGGGCGCTGCTTCGGCCTCTGGAAGCACACGCGGTAGATGTTGCGGATGACGACCTCCAACGGCTGACCGTTCTTTTCATACATGGCGAACAGCATGGCCGGGATCATCACCACCATCATCACCATGGCGGCGGGGCTGGTGCCGTTGCTGCCCTTGAGCAAGAAGAAAAGCGGTACGCCGATGAGTGCGCCGCTTCCGAAGCAGATAAGCTGCCGTTTCGTGAGGTTGAATAATACCTTGGTCTTAACTTTGGTTAAGTCCTTTGGGACGTTGACATAGGCCATAGAAATCCCCCTTTACAAGAGCTTTTCATATCGAAGTTTCATCTGCGCCGGGTACAAAGCGGAGGCGGGCTTGCGGCTGCCTGTCCAGCATTTGCCGCCTGCCATGCCTGCACAGCTCCAGCCAGCGGCGCGGAGGCTGCTGCCATTCTCGCTATCCAGCGTATAGGTGATGATCTTGCGGTATCCCATTGCCTTTGCCGCCCGCGCAGATGCGGCATAGAGAATACTGCAAGTGTTTCTCTCGCCGGTGGTACAAAGACGATTGACTTCCAATGTCCAGCCATCATCCAGATACCGGCTTACCGGACGGCCTACGATTGCAACGCCAACAAGCTCTCCATCCTTGGCACAGCCGATGGAAAACTTATGCCCAGCAGTTGCCTTGTGGTGCCGGTGATGCGCATTAACAAAAGCGTTCGCTGTTGCAAGGGTAACGGGCGTGAGCGTCAGCATAGTATCGCCCCCGTTAATGTGCATTGAACACGGACTTGGCAAGGCTGCTCGTTTTGAACAGGCAGAAGCACAGCAGCACCGTGTAACCCATGCAAGTCCAGATGGCGTAGATGATGTCATCCACAAGCGCGATGTTCTGCACCAAAACCGCGTAAATGGCAACGCAGACGATAATCAAAAACGCTTGGAAGCCCAGCGCCAGCAGAGAACGGATGTAGTTCTGTCCCATGCCGCCCCATTCCTTGCCCATCATGGTCGCCATCGGAATGGGGGCAACAGAGGTGACGAGATATATTTCAATCATTCTTCCGAATGTGATAATGAAAATGCAGATGGTCAGCGCCCACATGGTAATGCCAACGAACAGAGACTGGAACCATAGGCCGAAGAGCGGCCCCAGCTCCATTTCCATCAGCCGATCCTCAATGCCCACCATGACGCTTGAAATGTTGATGCTGGTGTCGCCGATAATCAGCCCGGAGGCGCTGGCAACGACGCTTTGGGCGGCATCGAACACGCCCATCACAATCGTCCATGTGTTTGTTACGATCAGGACAGCGGCAGCGGACTTGAACGCCCACTTGAAGAATATCCATGTGTCCATGTCGTTGAGGTTATTCTTGTCGGTAATGAGCTGGATCAGCTCCAGCGTCATCACAAAGGCGAGAATTGCGCCTGCGATGGGGACGATTACGGTTTCCGACAGGTTTTGTATCATGCTGAAAATGCTGCCGTTCCATGCCTGCGGCGATAAGCCCACCTGACCGGAGATCTCGGCAACCTTTTGATTGGTTGCATCGAACATCCCGGACAGATTGCTCACGATACCGCCGATGAGCATTTCTTTCAGCCATTCCGTGATCTTATCC
>ERZ1027046.590-NODE-590-length-15824-cov-7.009322_pt1 | contig 15824 bp, 10 predicted proteins | sample MGYA00519431_ERZ1027046 | MGnify/ENA primary metagenome ERZ1027046 (study PRJEB26926, sample SAMN06164587) | human gut metagenome | biome: ENVO:00009003; feature: ENVO:2100002; material: ENVO:00002003 | host: Homo sapiens | place: USA | collected 2012 ...
CCGTTCTGAGTGATGACGGACAGTAAAGCGTCATCCTGAACGAATGTGAAGGATCTATTACCGTGGTGAGGAAGCCGGCAAAAAGGGGAATAGCTATTAGCTGTTAGCTGTGAGCTGTAAGCTGCAGGCTAACTATTCTTTTACGATTTGAATCATTCCGGCGAGCGGGTATCCTCGTAAAGTATTTAATCCGAACCGGTAGGATTCGGAGCAAAAAAGACGGTCAGTGCAACCGTCTTTTGCTTTTGTGGCTCTTATTTCTATTTCCCTATTTTCAGTTCTGTCCATGCCCTGTCGTACATGGTGAGGGCTTCTCCGATGTCTTCGATCCATTCACCGCGGGAAATGTAGTCGCGGGCGGCTTTCAGCATGGGATCTCTGTTATATTCTTCGGAATGATAGGTTTCCGCTTTGGCATTGGGATCATTGTAGCCGATGTATTCGTAATTTTTCGCGCTGACCTGCGGATCATAGAGGTAATTGATGAAGGCTTCCGCCAGTTCTTTGTGTTTCGCTCCTTTGGGGATGGCAAAGGTGTCCGCCCATATGACGGCGCCTTCTTTGGGAATAATGAAGGCAATGTCTGGATTATCCTTGTGGGTAAAAGAAGCATCGCCGGACCACATGGTGCCGATCCAGGCTTCTTCGGCGATGAATTTCTGCTTGATGGTGTCGGTGTCAAAGGCGAGAAGGTTGGGAATCAGTTTGTGGAGATGGTCGACGGCCTGTGTGACTTCAGCCGGATCTTTCGAGTTTACGGAATGCCCGTCTTTCTTGAGTCCCATGCCGATGACTTCACGGTTGTCGTTGAGCAGGATGACACGGCCTTTGTATTCGTCTTTCCACAAATCATTCCATGAGCGGGGCGTATCTTTGATGTATTTTGTGTTGTAAGCAATGCCTGTGACGCCCCAGGTATAGACGACAGAATAATCGCCTGAAGGGTCATAGGGAGGATTCTGCAGGGCGGGAAGCATATTTTCCGTATTCTTTATTTTGCTTTTATCCAGTTTTTCGAGGATGTTCAGCTTGATCATGGTGGCGACCATGTAGTCTGACGGCTGGATGACATCATACTCTGAACCGCCTGCCTGTATTTTCGCGAGGAGTTCTTCATTGTTCGCAAAAACGTCGTAGTTGATCTTGCAGTTGTATTTCTTTTCGAAATCCGAAAGGACGTCGGGAGAAAAGTTGTCCGCCCAGCTGTACAGGTTCAGGACTTGTGTGTCTCCCCCGTTTTTCGTATTACCGTCAGGGGCGGATCCGCAGCCGGCAGCGGCAAAACATGCGCCTGCGAGGAAAAGGGAAAAGAATTTTTTCATAGGAAATCTCCTTCAGGAAAAACGAAAATCGGTTCGGGATAATGGGGATGTAGGGGATTGAGCATAGGATAGTTCTTATGTACCAAAGAAATCAATATCAGGGTCTTTGTTCCATATATATTCCATACGGGCGGCGATACGTTCTGCCGCAGTTGCGCCGAAACGGTCGCGGATAAAGCCGAGCGTCATGTCCATTCCTGCAGAAATGCCGGAAGAGGTATAAAATTTTCCGTCGTGCACCCAGCGTGCTTTTCTTATCCAATGGACTTTATCGGATGTGGAAACGACCCAGTCGAAAGCTCTTTTATTGGAGGTAGCCCTTTTCCCTTCGAGGATCCCGCATCGGGCAAGAAGGGCGGAACCGGTACAGACGGACAGGACGAAAGCAGCTTCCTCCGAGAGACGGCGTAAATTTTTCAAAAAAGGTTCCTCTTTTATCAGTGTGCGTGTACCGGCGCCGCCGGGAATGACAAGCGCGCCCGATGTATTCATATTTCTTTGGGGTTCCGTATCAATTCTTACACCCTGCGTACTCGTGACAAGGCCGCCATTTTGTGAGATATAGTGAAGTTGGAAATCGGGATGGCGGCCGCATATTTCGACCGGACCGAAGAGATCCAGTGTTTCAAACTGCTCAAATAAAAGGAAATTGATATCCATGAGAACTCCTGTCTAAAACATCAAGGAACACCTTTAGGGGCGGTAATCAGAAGGGGAAAGGGAAGCCGCTTAGTGCCGGTCATCGGGCAGTTCTTTTTTTCTGTCGGTTCCCGCCTGCCGGATCTGAAAAAAATCCGCCAGAGGGACGAGCGCGATTTCAGCAGCGATCATGAGGGTGGAAAGGGCATTGATTTCCGGAGAAATCCCTCGCTTCACCATGGCGTAGATGTAAAGCGGGAGAGTTGTCGAATTCGGTCCGGCTGCGAAGAAGCTGATGATGAAGTCATCGATGGACAGTGTGAAAGCGATGAGCGCGCCCGCAGTGATTCCCGGCATGATGAGGGGAAGCGTGATGCAGCGGAAGCACTGCCACGGACGGGCATACAAATCGCCGGCGGCTTCTTCGTATTCCTGCTTCAGCCCGTCAAGCCGCGCGCCCACTGTGATAACCACGAAGGACAGGCAGAAGGTGATGTGGGCGAGGATGATGCTTGTCCGTCCCAGCGATAAATGGATCTGAGAAAAGAGGACGAGAAGGGAAAGTCCCATGACAATTTCGGGAATGAGGATAGGAAGATAGATAAGGCCGTTCAGGAGTCCCTGCCATTTATAACGGTATTTGTGAAGGGCGAGTGCCGCGGTCGTACCGAGAATGGTGGACACCGCCGTGGAAATGAATCCGATGACGAGCGTATTGGCGAGTGCCTCCGCCACATGGCGGTTATTAAAAAGCTGGGCGTACCATTTGAACGTGAAGCCTGCCCACACAGCATTCATGCGGGAGTCATTGAAGGAATACAGCGCCAGGATAAGGATGGGCAGGTAAAGGAAAGCCAGCACCGCCAAAGCGTAAGAAACAAGGAGATGGCTACGCCATGTTTTCTGCATCGCTGTCTCCTTTCTGCGCCTGAATCGCCCGATAGTACAGGAAAATAAGAATGAGGGAAAGCAGGGCAAGCACGATGGACAGTGCCGAGCCGAAAGGCCAGTCACGGGCGGAGAGGAACTGGTTCTGTATGACATTGCCCACGAGAGCCGCTTTCGCTCCGCCCATGACATCGGGGACGACGAACATGCCGAGGGAAGAAATGAAGACCAATACCGTTCCTGCCGCGATGCCGGGCATCGTCAGAGGCAGGGTGATTTTTCGGAATGCTGTCACGGGGGAAGCGCCCAGATCGGCGGCTGCTTCCAGAAGTCTGCGGTCGAGCTGTTCAATGGAGACGTAAACGGGGAGGATCATGAAAGGAAGAAGGGCGTATACCATGCCCAGCATGACGGCGCCTTCATTGTACAGGAACTGGATCGGCTGGGAAATAACTTCCAGCTTCATCAGAATCGTATTCAGTACGCCCTGGCTGCGGAGAATGATCACCCACGCATAGGAGCGGATAAGGAAATTGATCCAGAAAGGAATCATACAGAGGATCAGCCCTTTCTGCCGCAGACGGCGGGGGAGCCGGGCGATGCAGTATGCCAGCGGATAGCCCATAAGGATGGTACATACCGTGGTTACGACGGCTATGAAAATTGTCCGTCCAAAAATGGAAATATAAAGAGGATCCAAAAATCTTGCATAGTTTTGGAAAGTCCAGCCAAAAACGATCTGTCCGTATGCCGTGCGGGAAGCAAAGGAAACCGCCACCACGATGAGCATGGGGATGACAAAGAAAACAGCCAGCCAGACCATGGACGGGACGAGCAGATATTTTCCGTTTCTTTTCATCGTTCTACTCTGACCTCGTCTTTTTCATACCACCAGATGCCTACATGGTCGTTGATCTGCCAACGGTGGACGTCATCAAAGTACTGGTAGGCGAGGACTTCCTGGCCCGTGCCGTCAAGACGGATGAATACTTTATCAATGGTGCCGTAAAAAATCACATCCTCCACCGTGCCGAAGAAGCGCGGCGCGGGATGGGAATCATCGCAATCTTTTCCGCCGCAGAGATTCAGCTTTTCAGGGCGGAGGACAAGAATTTCCTTCCCGTTATCAAAGAAATTGCTTTCCCCTATGAATTCGGCGACAAATTTTGTTTTCGGATAATGGTAAATCGTATTGGGATCATCATCCTGCTGGATTTCCCCCTTGTCCATGATAACGATGCGGTCGCTCATGGTGAGGGCTTCTTCCTGATCATGGGTAACGAATACGAAAGTAAGGCCTAGTTCTTCCTGCAGGTCTTTCAGCTCGATCTGGAGCGTTTTGCGGAGCTGGTAATCAAGAGCGCCGAGAGGTTCGTCTAAAAGAAGCATTTTCGGATTATTTACGAGGGCGCGGGCCACGGCGACACGCTGCTGCTGTCCTCCCGACATCTGCGAAGGATACCGGCTGCGGAGATCTTCCAGCCGGATCAATTTCAGCAGTTTCTGTGTGCGCTTCGCGGCTTCTTCCCTGCCGACACCTTTCATGCGCAGGCCAAAACCGATATTTTCCTCTGCCGTCATATGGGGGAACAAAGCGTAGTTCTGGAATACCATATTCACATCCCGTTTATAAGGGGGGAGATTTGTGATATCCTGCCCGTCAAGGATGATTTTTCCTTTTGTCGGAGTGTCCAGCCCTGCAAGCATACGGAGAAGAGTCGTCTTTCCGCAGCCGGAAGGACCTAATAAAGTTAAAAACTCGCCATCATGGATAGAGAGTGAGAGCGGGGGGATAATGACATGATCACCGTAAGCCTTGGTGATTCCCTCCAGACGGACCAATTCTTTCATGTCCCGAACACGACCTTTCAGGGAAGTATAGAAGCGGTGACGCCGCAGCCGCTTTATGCCCGTAATCGGGCAACTATAAAAAGAAAGCGCAGGACTTTCCGCTTTCACGGCGGCGCGTTTTTTATTTACCTTGTCGAAAAAACGAAATTTTCTAACTCCGCGGTTTTCCTTACGGGAAGATAAAAACTGCACCAATACAAATGGTCAGCGCTTCCTTCTGTTTGTACTTTATTATACATGGAAAAATATAAAAACTGAATGCCTTTTGCCACTATTTTTATAAATAACTCTAATCTTTCGGAAAGGGAATGATGGCTGATAGCTGTGAGCTGGCAGCTAAAAGTGCTGAATGACGGCGGATGGCAAGACGTCATTCTGAGCGTCAGCGAAGGATTTGCTGCCGTAGTGAGGGAGATGGTAAGGCGTCATCCCGAGCGATAGCGAAGGATCTGTTATCGTGGCGAGGAAAACCGTAAGATGTCATTCAAGGTAATAGATTCTTCACTCTGTGTCACTATCCCGTTTCCCGTCTTTCTCGAACAGCATTTTTGCCTCCGTTCAGAATGACGATTGAAGGAAAGGGCGTCACTAGTGATGGGGAACGGGAAGCGTCATAATGATGGAGAACGAAAGGCGTCATCCTGAAGCGATAGCGAAGGATCTATTATCGTGGTGAGGAAAACGGTAAGATGTCATTCAAGGTAATAGATTCTTCACTCTGTGTCACTGTCCCGTTTTCTGTCTTTCTCACAAAGCATTCTTGCGTCCATTCAGAATGACGATTGAAGGAAAGAGTCACTATGACGGGAAACGTTAAGCGTTCTCGTGTGAGCGCCAGCGAAGAATTTGCTGCCGTAGTGAGGGAGATGGTAAGGTGTCATCCTGAGCGATAGCGAAGGATCTATTACCGTGGTGAGGAAAACCGTAAGATGTCATTCTGAATGGAAGGAGACGAAGGGCTGTCGGCTTTTCATCCGTTCTCAGAGGAGAGGCGCATTTCCGGAACTGCGGGTGAAATTATTTCAATGCATAGTAAAACGGATCTGCATATATGGCGCGGATCCGTTTTTGCGTGGGAAATGTATGAAGGGGTATTTCTTTTATTTCCCTTTGATTGCCTGTTTTCCTTTTTTCAGCCAGTCCATGAGAAGCGGGGAGAAAGAGGAAAGGATGCAGAGGGTGATGAGTACCCAGCAGATGGGGGTGGAGAACAGGATGGTGATATCATTGCCCGAAAGAGTCAGGCTTCTGCGGAGGCCTCTTTCGCCGATCGGCCCTAAAATAAGGGCGAGGACGACGGCTGCCGTATTTAATCCCAGCTTTCTCATCAGGTAGCCCATAATGCCGAAGATGAACATGATAACTACGTCGACAAAGCTGTTGTTGATGGCAAAGGAGCCGACAACGCAGAGGACAAAGATGCAGGGAATGAGAACAGCATCGGACAATTTGGAAATGTGGGCAAATATGCGGCATCCTCCGAGGCCGATAAGAAGCATGAAGAACTGGACAATGACGAACCCCGCAAAGAAGGTGTAAGTCATGGGAGCGTACTTGGTGAAAAGTTCCGGCCCCGGCTGGAGACCCTGGATGATGAGGCCGCCCATGAGTACGGCGGTCACTGATTCTCCCGGAATGCCCAGTGTCAGTGTGGGAATGAGGGAGCCGCCGGTAACAGCGTTGTTTGCCGCTTCCGAACCGGCGACGCCTTCAATGGAGCCGCGGCCGAAATCTTCCGGCTTTTTGGAGAACTGTTTGGCCGTATTGTAACCTAGGAAGCAGGCAATGGAAGCGCCCGCGCCGGGGAGGATACCGATGATGTTCCCGATGAGCCAGGAGCGGATAACGGTCGGCCCGATTTGTTTCAGCTCATGGAATTTCAGCATGACGGAGTCGTGGAATTTAACGATGCTTCCTCTTTCCTTAATCGCTTTTTCTGCGAGAATGAAGACCTGGGAAAGGGAAAAGAGACCGATGAGGGCACAGGTGACGTTGATGCCGTTGTACAGTTCGTCGATGCCGAACATGAACCGTTCCGTGCCTTCCATGGGATCCATGCCGATGGTGGAAAGAATGAGGCCGAAGGCGCCGCTCATAAGCCCTTTCACCATGGAGCCCGTGGTAACGCCCGCAATGATGGTGAGTCCGAAGAGGGCAAGCCAGAAATATTCGGGGCTTCCGAATTTCATGGCCAGTTCGGCAAGCATGGGGGCAAAAAAGTAAAGGGAAATACAGGAAAGGAGTCCGCCGAAAAAGGAAGCGATGCATGCCGTGCCGAGTGCCTTGCCGGCTTTTCCCTGTTTGGTAAGTTCATACCCGTCGAGCGCTGTTGCCGCGGAAGCGGGCGTGCCAGGAGTATGGATCAGGATGGCGGAAATAGAGCCGCCGAAGATGGCGCCGCAGTAAATGCCGCCGAGCATGATCAACCCCGTTTCGGGAGCCATGCCGAAGGTAAGCGGCAGAAGGAGCGCTACGCCCATGGCGGCGGAAAGGCCCGGCATACAGCCGACAACGATTCCGATGGTGACGCCGATAATCATCATGATTAGATTAGATGGCATGAGGGCGTTGGCAAAACCTGCCGACATGAGTCCGAATGTGTTTGCATCCATGGTATTTCCTCCGGTTATAAGAATTCTTCCATAATGATCCCGTCAGGCAGGGGTACATTGAGGAATACATCGAATGTACCGTAGATGAGGGCGGCCATGCAGATCAGGACAAGAAGGATGTATTTCATTTCGATCCTGAAGAAGCGGAGGCAGATGAAGATGTATACGATGGAGGCGATGTAGAAGCCGAAGAGGTACATCAGGAGAAAGAACAGGAGGAAAGCGGCAAACATGACCCAGAACTGTTTCGGGAGAAAGCCTTCAAATACTTCGGCGCTGTCGCTGATGATTTTGTGCTCTCTTCTGTAATCGCGGAACAGATGGCTCATGCGGACTGTCGTCAGAAGAAGGAGCAGCCCGATGACAAAGTACGGATAGTGTCTTGCCGGTTCGGGAAAGTCCAATGTCAGATATAAAAAGAAAAATGAGAAAAGATACATGAATCCGCAGATATAAATATCTGATTTTTTCATACAATACTCCTTAAAGAGAACCTCCGCGGTTTCAAACCGGTCAGAACGGACAAACCTGCCCCTTGGAAAAGAAGCAGGTTTTCTGTCTAATGAAACGCGGTGACGCTTAAAGGGAAATGCGTGATTTCCCCTGTTTCATGCAGCACTTGCACTGTTATTTCTTTTCGTACAGTTTGCTGACTACATCTTTGCAGAAAGCAAGCTGCTCGTCAATGAGCCTGCCCAGATCTTTGCTGTCCTTGTAATCGAGAACCATGCCGGCTTTCTTGTGGGCTTCTACAACATCTTTGTCTTCCATGGTCTTTTTGAAAGCGTCTTCATAGAATTTAATTATATTTTCAGGGGTACCTTTCGGGGCAACAATAGCGCGGGCGGAGCCGTACCATTTATTGTAGTAGCCGAGTTCGCCGAGTGTCGGAACGTCAGGCAGCTGGGGGTCGCGCTTTTCATCAAATACGCCGAGGACACGGAGTTCGGCATTTTCACCGTTAATCAGTTTGATGACGTCGGCAACTTTGGCGCAGGAGAAATCCACTTCGCCCTGGCGGAGAGCAAGGAGCTGGTCGGCAGTACCGCCGTAAGGAACGGCATTATATTCAAATTTCGCGGACTGGGCGAGAAGCTGAGCGGAGGTGTGGTTGGAGGCCTGTACGCCGTTGGTGGAAGCTTTCAGCTGCCCCGGGTTTGCCTGTGCGTCTGCCACGAGTTCTTTTAAGTCCTTCCACTTTGCGTCTTTTCTGACGACAACCACAGCGGTTTCCGTCAGATGGTTTGCAATCGGGATAATGGACTTTTCATCAAAGGCAGCGCCTTTCTGGGAAGCGAGCGTGGTGTAGGTCGGCAGATTGATGAATCCTAAGGTGTATCCGTCCGGTTTGGCCTTGGCGAGTTCCGTCCAGCCGATTTTTCCGTCAGCCCCGGGTTTGTTTTCGATGACCAGGGTCTGGCCGACATACTTCTTGGCGCTGTTGGCAAGCAGACGCGCGCCTGTATCCGTACCGGAACCTGCTTTGTAAGCGACAATAATCTTTACGTCTTTTTCCGGCTTCCAGGCGGCAGAGCTGCTTTTCGTGTCGCTGCCCTTGGAACCGCCGCATCCGCTGAGAAGAATGCCTGCAGTGAATGCCGCTGCGGCGAGCACAGCCAATTTCTTTTTCATGATTGAAAAACCTCCTTATATGTCCCCAATAAAATAAATGCAGTCTGATCTTGTCCGCATTTTCTCTTCCTGATTGTATCATGCCGGCCGGCGTACAACAATATAAAAAGCGCCGGGGATTCTTGCGGGCGGGGACTCTTATGAAATAAGTATACACAAATAAAGAGCTGCTTCTGAAAAAACAAATAATACAATTAATGGAGAGTGAATGGAAAAATGGATCTATGGTAATGAGTAAAATGTATTCCAAAACACAAAAACAATAACTTGAAGTCATTTTAAAAGAAGGGCTGAACGAAGAAATAAGGTTACATATAATTTTTATAGGAGAGTACCAAAGGGAGAATATACAGTCCCGGCGGAGAGGCGGCAACAAAATTTGATGAAGACCGGTAGAAAGATATGGGAAATTGAAAAGAAGAACCCTGTGGTATAATGCCGATAGAAAAGGATTTCATAAAAATGACAGAAGTAATGGATGAGGAGAAATGATGGGAAATAAAATTTTCAAAACACTCACCGCTGTCGCTGCTGCAGCTGCTGCTGTGTGGCTTCTGCCGAAAAGGAAAAAGGAAATGGCGGTACGCCCCGTTCCGGCGGGAGAAAGTATGTCCTGCATCAGGGAACGGACAGGGGTGAATCAGGATGCTCTTTGCCTGTACTACTATCGCCCCGGCGGATGGACGGAAAAGGATGCCGTCTTTATTGCATTTCACGGCTTTGGCAGGGATGGAGCGAAATATTGCAAAGCGCTCCGGAAACTGGCAGAGGAAAGGAATATGCTGATTGTCTGTCCGGAGCTGACGGAAAGGAAGTATCCCTGCGCGGAATGGTATCAGGAAGGCGGCATCATGGATGCAGACGGACATATCCGTGAAAAAGAAGAGCGGACGTTCTCCGCGGCGGACCGGATCGTGGCAGAAGTAAAAAACCGCACGCAGGCAGCAGGGAAAATCATTCTTTTCGGCCATTCTGCAGGCGGGCAGTTTGTCCATCGATGGGCGCTCCTCGGAGGAAAGAAAAACGTGGATGTAATCGCCGTGGCCAATTCCGGCTGGTTTACCATGCCTGACAGGGATATTGATTATCCTTACGGCATAAAGAATGTGGGGATTACTGATGAGGAACTGGGGGAAGCGTTTGCAAAGCCGGTCATTCTCTTTATGGGTGAAAAGGATGTGGAGCGGAAACCGCCGTTCCGCGATACGCCTGAAGCGGACGCCCAGGGGATGAACCGTATGGAACGGTGTATGAATTATTTCCGGCAGTGCAAAGCAAAAGCGGAGGAGCTGCGGGTTCCTTTCCGCTGGAAACTGGAAACCGTAGAAGGCGCGGCTCATCAGGGGGTAAAAATGGCGGAAGGCGCAGCGGCATATATTTTTGGGAAATCATCGGAAGATGGAAATCGGAGAGTGTAAGCTGGGAGCTGGTAAGGCGTCATCCAGGGCGATAGCGAAGGATCTATACCCGTGGTGAGGAAAGCGGTAAGATGTCATCAGAGCCATAGATTCTTCACTCTGTGTCACCATCCCGTTTTCCGTTTTTCTCAAACAGCATTCTTGCGTCCATTCAGAATGACGATTGAGGGAAAAGGCGTCATGATGAGGGGAATATTAATCATCATCCGAAGCGAATGTGAAGGATCTGTTACCGTGGTGAGGAAAGCGGTAAGAAGATAAAAGCTATCAGCTGTTAGCCATTAGCTGTTAGCTGTGAGTTAAAAGCCGAAGCATATGATTTCCATTAGGTGTCATACGAAACATCAGCAAAGGATTTTCTGCCGTGGATGAGAAAGCGGTATGAGCAGAGGTATTCGTAGAATAGTATGCATTATGTGGTAATAAGACAAATGTTTTGCTATAATAAAAACAGAGGTTGTTTAATAAAATAAGTGTTGAAAGGAAAGCGGGGAAATCCGGCAGGAATTTTCCTGTTTACGGATTCTGTATCCTGCTTTTCAGGCAAATGAAGTGTTATGGGGAGAGGTGATGTAAAAGCAGTATCGGCAGCATGGGGATGGTGCTTCTTTTTATTGCGCTTTTAATTATATTGTTTTTTATGGGAGGAAAACATGAATCACATCTACAAAGTCATTTGGAGTCGAGTGAAGAACAGTTATGTCGTCGTTTCAGAAATTGCGGGCACAGCGAGAAAAAGCGGGAGGGTGAGAGTCTCTAAAAACACGCTGGCAGCAGTTTTGGCGGCTTTTTTATTGACAGGGATTTCTGTAAGCCCTGTATCTGCGGCGCTTGACGGGGTCAATACGTTTGTAGAACCGGGCAACCAGAATATTAAAATCGGGAATGATATTGATTTAAGAAATAACAGTACGAAAAACGGTGCCATTGCGATAGGCGATCACGCTCAGATTGATGATTATGTTATGCAGGAAGGCAGTATTGCCATCGGCAAAAATGCTTTTGTGGAAAACATGTACGGGAGGCAGGAAAAGAACTTTAAATTCGGACAGTCAAACGAAAAGAAATGGGCAAGCAGTGTAGCAATCGGACAGAATAGTTATGCGCGATCCGGCAGTGTCATGATTGGCGATCATAAATATATAGGGAAACTTGGGGATGTGGAAGTTGACGGTTCGGATGTGCAGAAAGTCAAGTCGAGAAATGTAAATATCAATGCTACGATCGTCGGTGCAAACAGCTACAACCAAGGGGCATTTTCTTCTGTGACAGGGACATACTCCATTATTTCCGGAAAATATAACGGCAGCAACTGGTCTTCCTATGCCGGACAGAATTTTGGCGCCACCATTACCGGTTCTCTCAACAGCATTGAATCGGCAACTTCGTCATCCGTGTATTCCGGAGTGGCGAACAGCATCGTCGGTACAGCGAACAGAACGGCTAATTCTAACGGTTCCCTCATCTTCGGCGCAGGAAATGAAATTACTAATTCCATTTCTTCTATTTCTGCTCCATCTACTGGGGGAGATTCTGCACAGGCGCTGCAGAAGTCATTGATGACAGCAGTAAAAAATTCTAATAGCGGCGGTGCCACCCTTGCCATCGGCGGAGGAAATACAGCGGATTGGACCCAGCTTTCTCAAATTATTGGTGTGAACAATACGTTGAAAGGTACATCTGGGGCTATTAGTAAGTTTAACATGATTGATGGCTACAAAAATACTGTAACCAAGGCCGAGCACGTGTCCGTGATCGGCTCTCAGAATACCGTTGAAAACAGCAAGAGCCAGACCGTCATCGGGGATAGCAATAAGATTACCAATAGAAATGCCGGTACAGTTTCCGGGCACCAGGAAGAAAGGACGAAGAATGTGTCCGACCTTGTCATCGGCAAAGGGAATGATATTTCCGGCAACGGTACCTATATGACAGGGCATGAGAGCCTGACTGTCATCGGGAATAATAATAAAGCGGTTAATCCCACCTCGTCTATCGTGATCGGGGATAATCAGAAGTTATCAGCGATTAAAGAATCTGTTGTTATCGGTTCCATGACACCGGAAGAAAAGGCCGATCCCGATATCGGGCAGAAACATGCCAGTGTCGTTGTCGGGTATCATGCCCAGAGCGGGACCAGAGACGGCGGCGGAATGAATGTGGCTCTTGGCCATGGCGCAAAAGCTTATGGCTGGCAGGAGACCGTGACAGGGATCAAATCCATTGTGGAGGCAGGCTCCGGCTATGACGGTTATCTGGCTTCTGTCTATGGCGGTCTTAATACCGTAGCGTCAAATAAGGCGGACCAGAATGATGGGATGGCAAACACCGTCGTCGGTACCCTGAACAAAACAGAAGGCGCCAATGGGGCACTCGTTTTCGGCGCGGGCAATAGCGTTACACATTCTTTCGGGACGGCACCGACCGATGAAGATGGAAACAGTATGAATGAGCATTGGAGCGATGCCATACTTGGAGGAGGACAGAAGTATGCTATGGGAGAAGGACCGCTGGGCCATGATGAGCTCAGGAAAGCGATGGGACTGGCCATGTCGACCGGTGGCGGCTCCGTGGTCACCATGGGGAATGGAAATACCTCAGATTATGCCGTCCATTCCCAGATCATCGGCTCCGGAAATATCCTTACAGGTACAGCAAATACACCCAGCATCAATAATACGATCAACGGATATGGAAATACAGGCAGGAATGTGGAACGTATGTCTATGATGGGGACCGGGAATAATATGTCCGGCAGTACGGCCGATGTAGTGATTGGGGATTATCACCATATGGACGGCGGTAAAAACAATGTAATTCTTGGATCCATGGCTACGGAAAAGAAGACTGTAACGAAAACGTATACGATGAAAGATGCTTCGGGCAATGTTATTCTTGAAAAGAAATATAAGGTGACGGAAAATGTACCGATTAAATCGCATACGGCGAATATAAGCAATGCGGTGATGCTCGGCTACAATACGGATGTGGAAAAAGACGGCGGCGTAGCGATCGGCGCGGATTCGATTGCCTCTGTCGATAAGGGCGTCGCAGGCTATGACCCGGCTGCCGGTGATCATTCCAATGATACGACAGGCACGTGGAAAGCGACAGCCGCTGCTGTTTCTGTAGGTAAAGCGGCAACTCCGACCAGTGCGGCAGTCACCCGCCAGATTACAAACGTGGCAGCCGGCACGCAGGATACCGATGCCGTCAATGTGGCACAGCTGAAAAAGGTACAGGCAGCTGTCGGTGCGGCGAAAGTGCATTATTACAGCGCCAAGTCTACAAAAACGGGAGCCGGCAGCAACTATGACAATGACGGCGCCGAGGCGGAAGACAGCATCGTGCTCGGTATTTCCTCTTCTTCGAAAGGGGTGAACAGCACCGTTCTTGGCAATAATAACAAACTGACCGGAGTGAAAAACGGAAGAAACAATAGTATCGTCGCCGGCCAGAATCTGGAAGTGGAAGGCGCCCATAATGCCGTATTCGGCACGGATTATAACAATTATGACCATAAGCTGACAAAAGTCTTCGGGGAACAGAATACGGTCATCGGTGTGGGGAACCTGGTCGGCTATACGGCAGAAAAAGATCCGAGCGATCCGACAAAATGGATTTACACCAAGAATTCCAGCGGCAGTGATCAGAACGTGGCTGTCGGTATGACAAATACGGCAAACGGCGGTAGTGTCGTGGTAGGCACCAGTTCCGAAGCGGAAAATCTGGGGGTCTCTTTCGGTCATGGGAATAAAGTCATCGGCTCGGATAGCGGCGGCGGACAGAGAGGTCTTGCCTTGGGGAATTATCTGACAGTCAAGGGCGAAGAAGCGGTAGCTGTAGGTACAAATGCTTCCGCGACCGCGGACTGGGCCATTGCCATGGGCAAAAATAGTAAAGCGGAGAAAGAAACTGCTATGGCTTTTGGCTATGATTCTCATGCCAAAGTCGCCGGCGGCGTGGCCCTCGGCTCGTGGAGTGTGGTGGATACGGCAGCGGGTGTGAGCGGATATGACCCCTCCACCAAAGCGGCTTCTACGGATACGTCAGCTGCCTGGAAATCGACTGTAGGCGCTGTTTCCGTAGGTGATGCGTCCAAAGGTATCACCCGCCAGATCACCGGTGTAGCGGCCGGCGCGGCAGATACCGATGCCGTCAATGTGGCACAGCTGAAGAAAGTGGAAGCCACGGCGGCAGCAGCTAAGACTAATGTGACGGCCGGTGATAATGTGACCGTTACTCATGATTCCACGACAAATACATACAAAGTCTCCGCCAAGGATACCTATACGACGGGCGGTACCTACGATGCAGCCACGAAGAAAATCAAATTTACACAGAATGATCCGTCCAAGAACTATGAAGTCGATGTGAGCGGTCTCGTAGGGAGCGGCGGAACCGGCAGCCTGACCTTTGCGGGAGATACGGGCAGCGCCATTACTAAAAATTCAGGCGAAACACTGCAGATTACCGGCGGCGCGACAGAAGTGGCAGCAGCCAATAATATCGGTGTCGTTTCCGAAAATGGCAAACTGAATCTGAAACTGGCAAAAAATATTGATCTCGGAAGCGACGGCAGCATCAAGACCGGTGATACAAAGATGGACAACAAAGGACTGGCCATCCAGGGCGGCCCGTCTGTGACCAAAGGAGGCATTGACGCAGGCAGCAAAAAAATTACCCATGTGGCGGCCGGTGAAATAAGCGCCACTTCCACTGATGCTGTTAATGGAAGCCAGCTCCAGGCCGTAAAGAATGATGTGCAGAATAATACGCAGAACATATACAACATGGGTAAAAAGGTAGGAGAACTGGGCACCCGGATTAACAAAGTAGGTGCGGGGGCAGCAGCACTGGCAGCCCTCCATCCGCTGGACTTCGACCCCCATGACAAGTGGGACATCGCGGCAGGCTTCGGCAATTACCGCAACGCCAGCGCTGCGGCGGTAGGCCTCTTCTATCGGCCGAACGAAAGAACGATGATGAGTCTCGGCTGGACCATGGGAGATGACAGGAACATGCTCAATGCAGGAATTTCTGTGAAGCTGGGACGCGGTGACGTTTATACCCGTTACTCCAAAGTGGAAATGGCGAATCGTATTGAAGCGCAGAATAAGAGGATCAACGATATGGAATCCGAATTGGAAGAATTAAAGGCACAGATAGCAGCTCTCGCTGCCAAGAAATAAGCAACTTTTAGTAAGAAAGGAGCAGGCACTGCTGATGGTGCCTGCTCCTTTTTCGTTTTCCGGTAAAAGTGAAACTCATGGCAGGGTGTCTGCCAGAATTGTGTGAAAAATCTGTACTCATGGTGGAAAAAGCGGTAAGGAGTTATCAGAGTAATAGATTCTTCACTCCGTTTCACCGTTCCGTTTCCCGTCCTTCCCACAAGACGTTCTTGCCTCCGTTCAGAATGACGTTAAACAGACGGCACAGCTGGGATTCTAACCACTTTCAGG
>ERZ1027046.598-NODE-598-length-15609-cov-5.676546_pt1 | contig 15609 bp, 10 predicted proteins | sample MGYA00519431_ERZ1027046 | MGnify/ENA primary metagenome ERZ1027046 (study PRJEB26926, sample SAMN06164587) | human gut metagenome | biome: ENVO:00009003; feature: ENVO:2100002; material: ENVO:00002003 | host: Homo sapiens | place: USA | collected 2012 ...
ATTAGCGAGTGTCTCGTGGGCTCGGAGATGTGTATAAGAGACAGCCTTCATGCATATCTCCATCCCAACGATCAGGCTTGATAACAATAAAGTCATCATGAAAAGAAACACGTTTATACAACTCCGGTTTACCTTTCAGAAGATTCTTGAATTCGGGAAGTCTTACTTGTACGTTCTTCTCGGCAGGTACCACTTCCAACAACTTTTCCAATATAGCAATCTTTGCCGTATCGGAATGCTCCAAACCATGAATAGAACTATGCCATTCTCCCCATGCACCGATAACACCCGCCTGAACGACCAGAATCAAGTCTCTATTCTTATGCAGAAATGGTTTCAACTGATCAAGATGTGCCAATGCTTCTTTCAATGTAGGTCCTACCGGTTCCTGACGCACAAAATCTTTTTCATAAGCAAAACGCAAGACTGTTTTCTTTCCCAATTGTCGCAACCTGTCAAAATATACCTGCATGGTCTGAAATTCAGTATCAGACAACTTTTTATCTGTCAGGTAAGTCAAATAAAAATAGCTTTGCGAAAGCGATACACTATCCGAAGCATACTTCAACGACAAAGTATCCAATTGCAAGGTAGGGCACTCTTTTTGAGTAACAAGATCGACAGCCGTTTCCAAACGAAACCCGCGTTCGGGATTATACAGTCCCTCACTACCATTCGCATCATCCACAGCAATACCCCGGTAATGAACTATTTTCTCACTATCAGTACAACTGCACACACTTGCCAAGCCAAGCATAAACAACAAACAATGTCCCCAATATTTCATATTCATGTTTCTATTTTCTTTCAACCGATTCTTTATTTCTCTAAAATCACACTGACCGGATAATGGTCTGAAATCCCCTCATTCTCTCTTCCATTATGTACAGCAGCACTCTTACATTTCTCCATCAATGAGGGAGAAAGCAATATATAATCCAACCGTTCACGACGTTGCGGCAAACGCTTGTCATCCCACTGCCAATCATAAAGGAAAGCAGCCGGAAAACTCATGCGCGCACTTGCCGGATGTACCATCCGTCCGATCGCATCTTCCATTCCTGCCGCAAGAAAAGTAGAAATAACAGAAAAGTCATATCGTCCTTCTCTCAAATTACGATATTTTTTTTGTGATAAATCCCAACGTTGCATATTTGCCAACAATGTATCATGTTTAGCAATCTCATCGGCATCCAATGGGGAATGAGCATTCAAATCACCCGCCACATAATAGTCTTTCAAATGATTTGCCTGAATATAATCCACAATTTGTTGCGCTTCATTCAAGCGGTATTTCCACTCAAAAGGACTAAGATGAGTAGCAATGACATCGACACCGGCTGTCTTAACATGCATCATGCCATGCCAAAATCCTTCTACTTGTTTCTTAATCACTTCTATCGGTTGCTTGGAAAGCACTCCGACAGGATACCCCTCTTCCTTCACAATGGCAGCATACGGATACCCACACACCTGCCCCAATGTTTTCAAATCCTTTTCCTTAAAGCCGACTAATTCTGTCAACACAAAGATATCAGCAGCCTGTTTTCGAGTCCATTCGATAAAACGCGCACGCCTCAACGAGTCTCCTTCAAAACCATTCCAAATATTATAAGAAATAAGTTTCATTTGTTGTCCGGTCTGTCCCCACATGGAAAGAGTAGAGCAAGGAAGCAGCATCAAGAGGATTAATCCTAAAAACTTTTTCATTTATTCAAATATGTTTCGTTTTTATCAATCAAATTATTAATCGCATCTACGGATGTTGCCGAACGTAATCCGTCTGCCGGTGTATGCATACAGTAGTCTACCAGTTTATCAATAGTAGAAGTCACCACATGCATACGAGTATCACTGGATGCATAATAGATATATACAGTACCGTCCTCATCTGCAATCCAACCATTAGAGAATAACACATTGGATACATCTCCCACTCTTTCGCTGCCCAGTGGAGCCAAGAAATAACCTGCCGGTTCTGCTGTCAGCTTCCAAGGTTCATCCAATGCCGTCATATAAAGATAAAGTACATAGCGCAATCCGGCAGCACAGGCACGCACCCCATGTGCCAAATGCAACCATCCGGCAGATGTTTTGATGGGATGTGGTCCCTCCCCATTCTTTACCTCTTTTATTGTATGATAATAACGATGATTTATAATGATTTCTTCTTTCACTTCTGCCTGTGTTATATCATCTATAAGTGCCCAACCGATACCTCCTCCGTTGCCGGCATTGATAAAATCATCTTGCGGACGGGTATAGAGTGCATATTTTCCATTAACAAACTCAGGATGAAGCACTACGTTCCGCTGCTGACTGTAAGACTTCAGGTCCGGCAAACGTTCCCATTCCACCAAATCCTTGGTACGGACAATACCTGCCTTTGCCACTGCTGACGAAAGGTCGCCGGCCGGTGCACTGTCGTCATGGCATTCACTGCAAAATATTCCATATATCCAGCCGTCTTCATGGGCAGTGAGACGCATATCATATACATTTGTTTCTGCAGGATTAATATCAGGCAATGTGATAGGACGCTTCCAAAAGCGAAAATTATCAATGCCGTTCGGACTCTCTGCTACAGCAAAAAAAGATTTCCGGTCTGCACCTTCCACACGGACAACCAATACGTATTTACCATTCCATTTTATGGCTCCGCTATTCATGGTTGCGTTAAAACCGATACGCTCCATACAATATGGATTGGTAGCCGGATTAAAATCATAGCGCCACTCCAACGGTATATGTTCCCGCGTAACTATCGGATACGTATAACGACAAACAATACCATTCGTTTCTTCCACCGGAAGATTTGACCGCTGCAACAATGCTTCATGTTGCTGCTGCAACAAAGCTATTTTCTGTTCAAAATCTACATTCATATGCCTGTATTTATCATGTATTAACGATTATTTCATCTCTTCTTTTACCATTGCTGCAAATTTCTCAATTAATAGAGTACAAACCTAATAGAATCCAAGCATTAAATGATGAAATCTTATCAATCCGGCAAAAGCAGCTTTCATATATACGCTGTGAATGGTTACGGTGATTCATCCAAGAATCCCCCACAATACGTTGTGCCCCTTTTGCATTCTCAATATAATCAGACAACAATTCAATAAGAAAATTTCAGACACACAGGTCTAGAGGTTTCTATCTTTTCTCCCGTATCGGTCAGCAAACCTGTTTCCTTATTAATCTCAAATATCTGAATCAGGTTGCTATCCCTGCAAGCTACCAATAAATAACGGCCATTGGGCGTAATGACAAAGTTACGCGGATGGATACCTGTCAATTCATAACCAATTTTTGTCAATGTCCCTTTATCACTGTCCACAGCAAAAATAGCAATGCCATCTGCTTTCAGACGATTGGAAGCATACAGAAACTTCCCATCGGGAGTGATATGAATATCAGCACTTCCTTTGGCGCCGACCGTATCGGCAGCTATATACTGGATAGCATCCAGTTTTCCTTCATGATAAGAAAAAGCCGTTACTTTACCTGATAGTTCATTAATAAGATAAGCAAATTTCTGATTGGGATGGAAACAGATGTGACGGGGACCCGAACCGGGTTCCACCTTTATGTCGGTCGACTCTCCTTCATTCAGCAAGGAATGGGAAACTCCATCAGAGACCGATTCGCTCACCGGGAAGACATGTATTTGGTCTGTTCCCAAATCATTTGCCAACAGATATTTGTGGTCAGGAGTAAATTCCGCACAATGCAAATGGGGTTGTGACTGCCTTTCTTTGTCGGGACCATCGCCGACAAAGGAAATCAAACGGCTGTCCGACTCCAATCTGCCTTCCTTATTCAGTGGGAAGACAGTGATGCTTCCGCCCATGTAATTAGCCGTCAACACAAACTTACCGGAAGGGCTCAGCGTAATGTAACAAGGCGCTCCGCCGTTGGTGGGCTGAGAGTTCAGCAATGTCAACTTGCCGTCCTCCTTATTAAATATAATGGCATTCGCCGTAGAAGTCTGTCCGTCATCCTCGCCTACGGCATACAGTCTTTCACCATCCACGGACGGAGTGAGATAAGAAGGATTCGAGATTCCTTTCAAACCACTGATATAAGTTGCCTTCCCGGTATCTTCGCTAAACCGATAAACCTTGATGCCTTCTTCGTCCGGTGTGGCATAACTGCCTACAAACAAGAACATTTTATCACTATTTTCATCCACTGTAACTATATTCTTCTGTGGCTTTGAAGTGCAAGCACCCAACAACAAACCACTTATGCACAACGCTAATATTTTTTTATTCATAATATATTTATATAAAATTTGGGAGCACATAATGCGCTCCCAAATATACTCACTTCTTGGCAAAACACATGCTATAACGACCTAAATTCTTTATTATTCTTTTTTTAATTGATTGATTTTCACCTCAGCCACTCCCAATCCATCCGAATTCAAAAGAATACGCAAGTCACTTGCGGTAGTGCCTTTGAATGTGTAAGACATCCATTCATTAAACTTCGACACGCTGCCCGAATAGACCGTCAGGAACTGTCCTCCACCGCCCGAAAGCTGGATTTCAAAATCCGCCTCGCCGGTATTCTCTTTCTTCCAAGCAATCGACAGACCATCTATTTTTGCACCGTTCTCCAAAGCAAAAGTAATATAGTCCCCCTTGTTCCCTTGCCAGCAAGTCTTCAAATCATTATCGAGTGTCATGCCCACATCTTGCATTTCGGTACTGGCGGAAATAGCATCTCCCTTACTGTTTCCTGTTTCAGACCACACACCATTCATGCCATATTCCACCACCGCAAACTTATCACTCAGGCGAATATCCTCCGAAGAAGCGCCGGCCATCACTCTGAACTCGCCCGGTTCCACCACCCAGTCATTCTTTGCGTTCAGCAGTTCCATATCTTTACGGTCAAGCATAAAACGGACTTCCTTGGTTTCACCCGGCTTCAGATGAAAACGTTCGAAACCCACCAAATTCTTTTCGTAAGTAGTCAGAGAACTGACAACATCCCTTAAATAGAGCTGTACGACTTCATCTCCTGCCCGTTTGCCGGTGTTAGTAACCTTACAGGTGACAGTTACTTTCTGATTTGGTGTAATTACTTTCGGACTCACCTGCAAATCGGAATATTCAAAAGTAGTATAACTCAATCCGTAACCAAACGGATACAATGGACCGTTTACGCCTCCTTCATATCCTTTGCCGTTCCATGCTTGGTATACAGATATTCCACCGCATCACTATCCGAAACGACATATCCCCTGAACCCCCATTCACCGCGTAAACGGGTAGTAAGCCAATAAGAACTGCTTTGAATAGGAAAGCCGTCATAATCATTATAAGAACTCATCACTCCCAACAAACCTGCCTCCTTTATCACTCTCCTAAACGGATAAACATGAACCATCTCCACCTCACGAGGAGACATTTGCGGGTCGACACGCGCCATGCCCTCACGCGCACCTTTATTATTACTATAAGCTATAAAATGTTTACCGGTGGCAGCTACCTGATGATTATATTGCATTCCTTTCACCATCTCAATACCTAATTCGGCTACCAGATAGGGGCTCTCACCATACACCTCCTCATAACGCCCCCAGCGCTGGTCACGCCCCACATCGAGAATAGGAGCATACACATTAGTATAGCCCAACATACGTCCCTCACGTCCGGTTATCCTCCCCACTTTATAAATTAAATCACGGTTCCAAGTATGTCCCAATCCGAGTTGCGTCGGGAAATTCGTAGCACGATAACTCTCCACCCCCCGAATGCCTTCGTTGGTAAAATCGACCGGAATTCCAAGACGGGTATCCTCAACAAAAAACCGCTGTACTTCATTCAATGCCCATGCATGCCGGGAAGCCGGCCACACATTCTCATTATCCGAAGGAGGAAGCCCCCATTGCTGAAAACCATTCAAGTGTTCATCAATGGCTCCTATCCCATCTTTCCACAACATATTCTTCCATTCGGGAGTGGGGAGCGCATCCTTCAGCACCCTTTTATAACCGTAGAGCGTCACCATTTGGCAAGTCTTCTCTTTGATATTCATTTGTCCGAGAAGGTCTTCAATACGGTCTTCAATTTTTGCATCCGGATTTTCATAAACATCCATCACACCATTCTTATTAAAGTCAATCCATCCTTTATGGTACATAGATTTCTTGACAGGCTGATAGACTTTCGGTATTTTAATTGTTGCCTGTGCCGAGAGCATCGCAGAACTTCCCAACAGAACAAAATTGTCCATAAGGTTATCCATTTTTGTACAAGAATGATCACAAACATAGCTTTAAGTCATATTGGCAAAAGATTGATTCACACAGAATATTACTAATAATTGCAAAGGGATGGCATATAATTGAGAAAAAATTATTATGTTTGCAGCATCTATCATAGATACCAGTTCGGGCTTGACTGGATTTGACAGCGAGTTGGAGTGGTATGTAAGCATGCAGTGCGTCGGTGATTGGCACTATAATCTCAGTTATCAAAATTTTATCTGGCAACGAAAATTACGCTCTCGCTGCTTAATCGAAGTATAGTAGATTAACTTTATTTCTGCCATAGTGGTAGAAACGAGATGTCACTCAAAAGCTCTTGTTCCGAAGCGTTTGGTAAAGTGGCACAGCAAATTCGGGAATAGTTTGAGACTTTCCTCGCATCTCTCACGAAATTTTAGAGGATAAGGTATAGATTGGTGGCTTCGGTCTTGTCTATACACGAAAATTCAGGCGAAGATAAGCATGTAGAAAGCGTATGGCTTCCTCGTTTGGACGAGGGTTCGACTCCCTCCAGCTCCACAAACTAAGAGTGATTCGTCCTTGGGCTTCAATAATCCAAGGACGAATTCTTTTTTAGAAGAGTAATGTATGCGGTTACTCATGTTTCTTTTCTGATGTGTGTAGAATACATTTCTCTCTTTTGCATCGGAAATTCTTGTTTTTTACGTAAAGATGCTTGTTTAAAGATGAATGTTATTTTATTGTTTAATGACTAATTCTATTACATAATCTATGTCATCAGGTACTTGAGGCAGTTTTATTAATATGCCGTTTTTTTCCTGTTTGAAAGAAAGTGGAGTTCTGGAAATGAACTGTATTGCTTTCTTTACTTTTGCCTTTAGAGGTATATAAAGTGCATTATCCTGCAAATCTAGTATATGGATGAATAAACGATCACCTTTGCGGGTTGATACTCCCCATGTGTGAGGAGCTACATCACCACCACGGGTTCCATAAATCGTCTCTCCATATTGATTCATCCATTTACCCACTTGTTTCAGATGCTCTATAGCTGTAGCGGGTAATTCTCCGTTGGGTTGAGGTCCAATATTCATTAGCAAATTTGCATTTTTTCCGGCTGCCTTAACCAAATAGTGTATCAACTCTTTGGGGGATTTGTAATTTTGGTCTTCAATTCTGTAGCCCCACATTCCGTTCATTGTTTCACAAGTTTCTAAAGGGAGTTCACTTATTCCTTGTCCTGCTGAAAAACCGGCTTTGTTTTCACCGGGCAAATCACGTTCGAACATTTGGAAATCTTCTCCTGCATAAGGAGTTCGATGATGATTGTTGCCTATTAGACAGGATGGTTGCAGTTTATGAATTAATGCATATTGTTCTTCCAGTTGCCAATTGAAGTTGGTAGGTTGATCCCAAATACCGTCAAACCAAATGGCGCCGACGGGGCCATAGTTAGTCAAAAGCTCGGTCAGCTGTTTATTCATAAACTTGTAGTAACTTTCCCAGTTTCCATGTCCTTTGGGACGTCCTGTCCCATGTCCGGTGTTTCCTTCCGGATAGTCGTCACGAAACCAGTCCAAATGCGAATAATAAAAATGGAGTTTGATGCCCTGTTTTTGACATTCTTCTGCCAGTTCTTTTAGTACGTCTCGTTTGAAAGGAGTAGCGTCTACGATATTAAAATCGGATTCTTTTGTATCAAACATTGAGAAACTGTCATGGTGTCGACTGGTGATACAGATATATTTGGCTCCGGAGGTTTTGATGGCAGAAACCCATTCGGCAGCATTGAAGCGCGAAGGATAGAATCCGGATGCCAGTTTGGCGTATTCATCACGGTTGATGTTGTGAGTGTTCATATACCATTCTCCTTGAGCGGTCATACTGTAAATGCCCCAATGAAGAAATATGCCGAATTTATTATCTTGAAATTCCTGCCGTGCTTTTATATTTTCAGGAGTAGGGATATAAATTTGATTGGAGATTTGTGCGAGGGCTGAAGTTCCCGCCATCAATAACAAGGCTGCGCCTAATTTGATTTTTTGTGCTAATTTGTTTCTCATTGTTATTATAAATTTGTTTTGCGAAATATAGTTATACTCTTGGAATATTTAAAGCATTTTTTGAAAAATATTGCACTGCGAATTAAATTTTAATAGATTCTAACTGGGTGGTATGTGAAGAGTATTTTTTGTTTATAAGGTATAAAAAGATGTTTTCTATTGTTTGGAAATTAATCATTCTATACCTTTGTGAAAGTAATATTGAATTTTATATGAGAGTAAAAGAAATTCCTATACTGCTTTTGACCGGTTATCTAGGCAGTGGAAAAACGACATTAGTGAACCATATTCTTTCTAATAAACGTGGTATTAAGTTTGCGGTTATTGTCAATGATATCGGTGAGGTGAATATTGATGCTGATCTCATACAGAAAGGAGGGATTGTAGGAAAGAAAGACGAAAGCTTGGTAGCACTTCAGAACGGTTGTATCTGTTGTACTCTGAAGATGGATTTGGTGGAGCAGATAGATGATATTATGAAGTTGGAGCGTTTTGATTACATTGTGATTGAGGCAAGTGGTGTTTGTGAACCAGCTCCTATCGCACAGACTATTTGTTCTATTTCAAGTATGGAGAATACGTACGGGGGATGTCGTTTGGATTGTATTGTGACTGTGGTAGATGCCTTACGTCTGCAAAGTGAGTTTTCTTGTGGCAACGATTTGACCCGTAAAGGTATTGACGAAGAGGATATTGAAAATCTGATTATCCAACAGATTGAATTTTGTAATGTTGTATTATTGAATAAGGTCTCAGAAGTGAAACATGACGAATTGGAACGTATCAAACAGATTATCCGTACATTGCAACCTGCAGCTGAAATAATAGAATGTGATTATGCTGATGTGGATTTGAATAAGATAATCTATACTGAAGTATTTGACTTTGAACGTACTGCCACTTCTGCCGGTTGGATACGTGGAATAGAGAGCGCCCTTACGGAAGAGCAGAAAAAAGAAGCGGAGGAACACGCGCACCATCATCATCATGAGGGTAGTGAAGTGGATGAATATGGTATCAGTACTTTTGTGTATTATCGTCGTCCGGCTTTTGATATCCATAAATTCGATCGTTTTGTATCAACCAGATGGAGTCGTAATATCATTCGTGCAAAAGGAGTCTGTTATTTCAGCAATAATCGTGATATGTCTTTTCTTTTTGAGCAGGCTGGTGTGCAGAAAAAGTTGAAGGAAGCTGGTTTATGGTATGCTACGGCACCTGAAGAAGAACTGATGGAGGTAATGCGTCAGGAGCCCGGCTTGTTGCGGGATTGGGATGATAAATATGGAGACCGTATGCAGAAAATAGTTTTTATCGGGCGGCATCTTGATAAAGAAGAGTTGATAGGTGAACTTGATGAGTGTTTGGAATAAGATATGCATATAGATAGAATAAAAGTTCTGTTTGCAGAACTTTTATTCTATTATACAGATTTTGTGAAGAATCAGTAAACATCTAGTATTACACGTTCTTTTTGTTTTTTCGGATATTCCGGTAAGTTTTGTCCATTTACAAAAGTAGCTTTGAGGCAGATGTTTTCTACACACCTTAAGTAATAAGGATGAGGGGCCTTTTGTACATGGAAATGCTCTATCTCAATATTTTTGATAGGCTTTTCTTCATATCCATCTATAAAAATTGCATAATGGTCGGAACAGCCAGCCTTTACATTGTTGATGCGGAAATTCTCGTATTGAGAGGTATGTCTGCCACCTTGGAAACCAAAATAATTGGTTTCAAAACGGAGCACTGCCCCTTTTGAGCGTTCTATAGTAATATTGCTGACTTGTATATTACGAATATATCCTCCTCTGTCACGGTTGGATTTAAAATAAAGGGCATTCTTGACCGTTCCTATTTGTATATTATCCATATATATGTTTTCTACACCGCCTGACATTTCACTGCCGATACATAATCCATTGCATTCAGACTGGAACAGACAATTACGAATGACGATGTTTTTTGAAGGGCGTCCTATTTCACGGCCGTCGGCGTCACGGCCTGCTTTGATAGCTATGGCATCATCTCCTGTGCGGAAAATACATTCTTCTATTAATACATTGGAAGTTGATTCAGGATCACATCCATCATTATTAGGATAGTGACTGTCAATGGTGATGCTTCGTACTATTACATTGTCACAGTATACAGGATGAATAGTCCAGAAAGGAGAATTCTTAATGGTGATACCTTCTACTAAAATGCGAGAACATCCCATGAATTGTATGCAAGAGGGACGTAGTATAGTACCTTTCCCAAAGATCCTTTCTGTGACAGGGATTAGTTTTTCTCCCATTTTACGCAGACGATTTCTGTCTGATACCTCTATCTGAGACCATGAAGCAAATTCCCGTCCTCCTTGGGCGTCTATGGTACCTTGTCCTGTAATGGCTATATTAGTGGCATGTTTGGCATAAATCATGGGAGAATGTCCATATAGTTCCGTACCTTCCCAACGTGTCCATACTTCAGGAAGAAAGTCATCAGCCTTACCGCTGAAAAGTAGATAGGCGTCTTTCTCTAAATGTAAATTGACATCACTTTTCAGTACTAGATTTCCCTTTAAATAATAGATTCCTTTCGAAATTATAACGTGTCCTCCGCCTGCCAAAGAACAAGAGTCTATTGCTCGCTGTATTAACTGGCGTGAATGACCTTTTTGGTTGGAAGCGGAATCAGGGCAGATCACTTTTATTTTCTTATGCGGAAATGAAGTGCGCGCTATATTGGCAATAATCTGTTCGGCTGTATTTTCTATTTTATTTTGAGGTCCGTCATGTTTGTATTTGAACCATTGAAATGAAGTTGCTCCTGCTTCCTGTTCTTTGTTATAACAATATAGTGCAATGCGGGCACCTTTCCAAAAACCGAATGGAATAAAAAAGGAAGTTCCATAAGGAATAAAACGTATATTATCTGTACTGTAGAAATATTGGAACTTTTGATTGAGCATGTCGATGGATACACGTAGATAAATCTGGTTTCCGTTTAGGAAAGTTGTACTTATTTCTGTTGTGTCATTGGATATGTATAGATATTTTTGTCCTTTCTCCATCTTGATACCTAGAACTTTATTTTCTTTTCCCATGCAAGCTAATCCGCATCGTTGCCCATCAGCTATTTCTGTAAAATCCATAGCTATTGTAGCTTCACTTATATTCCCCATAATCTTTTGTGTCAAGGTGTTGCGTGCCAGTCTGAAGGTTGAAGATTTCAATGCTTTCAGAGTGAGTGAACCTGGATGTGCCGATAAGGACCATGCGTGGTCTGTCGGATTATGATTAAACTGCCATTGTAGTGATAGGTTGGGGGTAGAGAAATCATCATCTGTTTGCGGAGCGAATATGGTTTTGCTTTCAATGGGTTTCTGGCATACATATACAGGTTCTCCTATTCCATTTCTATCAAAGTCTACTCCGATAACGGGCCAATCGTTTTCCCAATGCATGGGCTGAAGATGAACTACACGGCCTAAGGCATGATGATGTTGGAAATGAAAAAAAGCCCATTGACCATCCGGAGTATCGACAATGGCTCCTTGATGAGGGCCGTTTATCGTAGTACTTCCTTGTTCCAATACTACTTTCTTTTCATAAGGACCATATATATTTTTTGAGCGGAGGATAGTCTGCCATCCCGTACCTACTCCTCCTTCCGGAATAGAGAGATAATAGTAACCATCTTTTTTGAAAATTTTTGTTCCTTCGGCTACAGGTCCGGTGTATACGGTCATTCCTTCATCAAGTAGACGTGTACCGTCTGCACTCATTTTATGAATAATGATAGGCCCGGCTCCATGACGGCTCCGGCCTAGGTATGCTTGACCATCTTCATCCCAAAAGGGGCAAGGGTCTTCCCATTTTTCTACTTTCTTAACTAAATGTAAAGGGCTCCAAGGACCTGAAGGATTGACAGCATTTGACATGAATAATCCTTCTTTGGGAGTACAGAAAAAGACCCAGAATTTGTTATCATGGTAACGAATTGAGGGTGCCCATGAACCTCCTGCATATTGTTGGTTGTTATCCCAGCCGGGAAAATCAAAATGGTGATAGATTTGGGAAATCAGTTTCCAATTGATCATATCTGAAGATTCCAATACTTGCATTCCTAGAAAATGAAAGTCGGAAGCTATCATGTAATATTTATCTCTGACCCGGATAACGTCCGGGTCAGAGTAGTCAGCATTTAAAATCGGATTTATGTATGTTCCATTGCCCTGATCTCCCCATTTACCGGGAGTACCTTGAGCTGACAAGACTAATACATTATTTATAAAGTATAGAAGAATAAGTAAAAAATTTTTCATCAGCATGTTTTTTAACTTAATAACCAGGGTTTTGTGTCACTTTAGCTTGATTCAAATCAATGGCAGCTTGTGGAATAGGACGAAGAATCTTGTATTTACCATCAGGGCCTATCATAGCAGATTCTTTTATGCCGTCTTCATTATATTTTGTGGCATATTCCACTAAAGTGTGAGTACGCTTCAAATCTGTCCAACGGACATATTCTCCAGCTAATTCACGAGCACGTTCATCAAGAATAAAATCAATATTAATATCGTTGCTGGTGACAGTCATTTCTGTTGTGTATCCTTTACGAATAGTTCCTGGACGTTGACGAAGTTTATTGATCATTTGTGCAGCCTCTTCTGTTTTACCCATTTTTAAATAGGCTTCGGCGGCAATCAGATAGGTTTCTCCTAAGCGCGCTACTACCACATCATGCATGCTGCAAGTAGAATTACGGTTAGCAATAGAAGTTTCTGAATAATCATCAAATTTCTTGATACAAGCATTGCCGTAGTCTTGTGAACGACGGTCTTTGTATGTGGCTGGGGCACCGTTGGATGGAGCAATACCACCGTCTGCTATTGTTTTGCTTACCAGTGTATTCTTTTTAATTCCATAAGGATCGTCTGCTTTCCAGGCAGCGATATCTTCATCTGTAGCCCATGCTGGAGCATAATAATAAATGATAGAAGAACTAGTCGGTGCTGAGTAATAGTCGAAATAACTGGTATGGAATTCTAACATAAAAGTTTGTTCCAACCGTGCATCACCCCGACTATACATTTGCTGTAGACGTAGTGAAGGAGCAAAGCAACCGTCAATTGCCTTATTTCTTGGTTTTTCGGAACCACCTAAATAAGCTCCGAATTGGGCTTGTTGGTAGGAACCGTCTTTTACGGGATCTTCTACAGCAGCCGAATTAAACTGTATGCTCCAGAATATTTCATTGTTTTCTTCATTTTCTACGTCAAAAGCTTCTTCTATGGAGAGGAAAGGAATTTCGCCATTAATTGCTTCCAAGGCATACTTAGCTGCATTTGCGAAGTCTGAATTTTGAGCTATATTTTCTTCTTGGGCTTCGTAATCAGTGCCATCTAGCCATCCACGAGTCAGATAGGTTTTGGCTAAGTAAAAGGTTGCTGCGCGTTTATTGGCACGTCCTACACCGGAGTTGGCACGTTCCATTAAATGGGATTCGGAAGAGGCTAGATACTCAAACTCTTCAATGATGAACTTATAAACATCTGCAAGACTGGCACGTTCATGACTCATTTCGGCATGGTCAAACATTTGTTTGTTCAAAGCTACAGGCCCGAACTGTTGCACTAGTTGGAAATAATACCATGCACGGATAAAACGTGCTTCGTCCACATATTGCAGTCGTACACTGGAATCTTCCGTTATGTCTCCATAAGATATAACGCTATTGGCTAGCTGAATACCTTTAAAACAACTTACATAGAAATTTTTTATAATGCCTTCATCTGCAGTGAAGGTATATTGGCTCATGACTACTCCCTGTGACTTTCCGTCTGCATACAGGTCTGTTCCCGCTACGAATAATTGCGGTTGGGCATTATAAAGCTCCCGCAGTGTGGAGTAAGCGCTGTTAGTTAAACTGGCGAATCCTGCCGAAGTCTGATAAAATTCAGCTGATGGAACATTAGATTTGTTGTTTTGGTCAAGAAAATCCGAACATCCTGAGAGAGTTGCCAATCCTAATGCCATAATGAAATATATTTTTTTCATAATCATTTAATTTTAGAATTTTAAATTTACACCAACTTGATAAGTTCTTGAACTGACACCACCGGTACCATCACCTACTTGTGCGTCGGCCCATTCGGGGTCGAACCCTTCATAATTTGTGAAAGTGAAAGGATTTAATATATTAGCATAGATTCTTAAATTGGAAATATGAAGTTTTGAAATCCATTTCTGTGGAAAAGTATAGCCGAGGGTAATATTCTTGATTCGAACATATGAGTTGTCAACGAAATTTTGTGCTCGGTCCTCATTGGCACCACTTTGCCAGTATGCACCGCCTCCTTTACCGTTTCCACCATTGGTTGGGAAGGGGTAACTACCGTAATGAGTGACTTCTTGGTAGGCTATAGAGCCATCAGCACCTAGTATCGGAGCACCTTGAGGTATATAGTAATCCATGTTTAGGCGATTCATGCCACGCTGTCCATAGTCTACGAACTCGGCCATGAAGGGAGAGTATACCATTCCTCCCTGACTGGTGTAAATGCTGAAAGAGAAGTCAATGTTCTTATAGGACAAGTTGGAGGTGAAGTTACCGGTCCAGGTCGGAGCACAATGTCCGAGGATCATTTTGTCATTGGCATCGATAGTACCATTGCCATCCTTATCATAGATTTTCATCTCGCCTTCATAGAATTTGGTTTTCATTTTCGGGTCTTGGGCATAAGCTTGGGCTTCCTCTCGAGTACAGATTCCGGTATATTTATAGCCGTATACTACGTCTATAGGGTGATTGATAAACCATTTGTTACCCACCAAATCTTCTTTGGTACCATTCAATTCTTTGATAGAGTTAATGTTACGCGCAAAAGAGAAGGTTGTTTCCCAGTTCCAATCTTTATTCTTTACGTTGATGGTATTCAGTTGGATTTCTATACCTTTATTGTTCACCTTACCCACATTACTTACAATGGAGCCTGTATAGGAACCTAGTTCAAATGGGGTTTCCATCTCCATCAAGAGATCTTTGGAATCTTTGTTGTAGATATCGATAGATCCATTGATACGATTATTCAAGAAACCGAAGTCAAGACCGAGGTTGATTTCGGTTGTCTTCTCCCAAGTCAGGTCGGCGTTTGTCATGGTATAACCATAACCGTTGGCAACAGACGATCCGTAATTATAGTAATATTTAATATTTGCCAAAGCTTGTGTGTCATAAGGCCCTACACCGGCATTATTACCGCTGTCTCTTATACACATCTGACGCTGCCGACGAACTCTAGGGTGTAGA
>ERZ1027046.610-NODE-610-length-15484-cov-10.941798_pt1 | contig 15484 bp, 20 predicted proteins | sample MGYA00519431_ERZ1027046 | MGnify/ENA primary metagenome ERZ1027046 (study PRJEB26926, sample SAMN06164587) | human gut metagenome | biome: ENVO:00009003; feature: ENVO:2100002; material: ENVO:00002003 | host: Homo sapiens | place: USA | collected 2012 ...
TCTACACCCTAGAGTTCGTCGGCAGCGTCAGATGTGTATAAGAGACAGTGCCAAAGGTGAGATACTTGGTTTTGATAAGGCCGTTGTTGCCCTTTGCCAGCTGGTTTTGCAGCATGGTGGTGTACTCCACCCGGATACTGTCAAAATCATCCCTTTGAAGGGGGATGTTGATGGCGCGGGCAAAGGTTTCCTCCGATGCTGCAAGGTTCAAAAAAGACAGCTCAAACTGAATCGAGCTGTCGAAGTAGTTGAGGAAATCGCACCAGCCCTCGAAGATCGCGGTTTTATCCTCGTTCTGTGAAAGCTGATAGTTGATGTCCTGAAATTGAATGGTTTTTGTGTAGTGACCGTCTGATACCCGGCAGATACCATCCGGCCACATCCGTTCATAAGGGATGCTGTCCTGCGCGGATTTTTCCTTTTTGTCCGTGCGGTTGGCGCGGGCAATGGCAGCTTCAATCTGCTTTCTGTCGGCGCGGGACAGCTTTTTCTTTGTTTTGACCGGCTGCACAGCTTTTTCCTCGGTTTTTCCGAACATCCGATGCAGCCAGTTTTTGATTGCCGTAAACAATGTGTGACACCTCCTCGTCGAGATTTGCCTGCCGCTGCAACACGGCATAGAAGTTATTGGTGCGGTAGGGGCGCTGCCTGGGGCGGATCACCGTGACGCGAATGATATTGCCCACAATCTTTTCCAACGGCTGGCCATGCTTTTCGTACATCGCCATCAGGAAGAAGGGCAGCATCACGAACATCATGCACAGGGCTGCCGTACTGTTTCCGACAGAGCCACGGAGCAGAAAGAACAGCGGTACGCCCAAAAGTGCCCCGCCAGTGAAGCAGACTAACTGCCGCTTGGTTAAGTTAAAAGCAACCTTGGTTTTGACTTTGGTCAGGTCTTTGGGTACAGGTACATAGGCCATAGAAACTCCCTCCTCCTTAATGAGCCTGGAATACAGCTTTTGCAAGGCTTCCGGTCTTAAAGAGGGTAAAACACAGTAAAACCGTATAGCCCACACAGCTCCAGATCGCCATAATCACATCTTCCTCCGTAGCGATGTCCTGCACCAGTACGGCATAAATCGCCACACATACAATAATGAGAAATGCCTGGAATCCCAGCGCCAGCAGGGAGCGCAGATAGTTCTGGCCCATGCCGCCCCATTCCTTGCCCATCATGGCAGCCATGGGGATGGGCGCAACGGATGTCACAAGGTAAATTTCTATCATACGGCCATAAATCACGATGAAAATGCAGATATACAGCGCCCACATGGTAACGCCGATAAACATACTCTGGAACCAAAGCCCGAACAGCGGACCCAAATCCATTTCCATCAGCCGGGGTTCCATGTCCGTAAGGACAGAGGAAATATCAATGGCGGCATCCGAAGAAATGATCCCGGATGCCTGTGCCACCACGCTCTGCGCCATATCGAACACGCCCATGACGATATTCCATGTATTCGTGACAAGGAGTATGGCTGCGGCTGACTTGAACACCCACTTGAAAATCATCCAGGTATCCACATCATGCAGGTTGTTTTTATCGGTAATCATCTGGATTAGTTCCAGCGTCATTACAATCGCCAGAATCACACCGGCGATGGGAACCATAATGGAGTTGGAGAGGTTCTGGATCATGTTGAAAATACCGCCGTTCCAGCCCTGCGGTGTTTGCCCAACCTGCACGGATATATCTCCGACCTGCTGGTTTACAGAATCGAACATCCCGGACAGGTTTCCCATAATGCCGCCTACCAGCATTTCCTTGAGCCACTCAGTAAGCGCGTCCAGCAGAAAATCCATACAGTGCGACCTCCTTTCAGCCCCTCCCGATTATTACGGGAGGGGCAAGGATTTTCCAGGGACAGTTTAGACGGTAAACAGACCGGAGAGCAGGGGTACGAGGACCATGCCGACCACGGCGACGCCAGCGCCAGCCATGAGCTGCTTCATGCCTTGGCTTTTAGCGCCGGGATTGTCATTTCCGTAACCTTCCAGCAGGTTGATGACACCCCAGATGCCGAGACCAGCGCCCAGAGCGATAACGAGAGTCTGCAAAACGGTGATTGCCTGATTAAAAAATGCCATAAATTATAGTTAGCCGGAATCGTTTTGATAAAGTTTCAGTCATTCATAGGCATACAAAAGCCGGACAATCCGCCGCCCGGTTTCCGGGGGCTGATTCCGGCTGTCCTCCTTTTTTCATTATTTTTTGGTGACTGTCCGCCTTGTACGCCAATGGTCCCAAAAGGGCAGTTGCGGCGAATAGATAAGACCACTCCTTTCACAGCGGAACAGATTTAAGCACCCTCTGTATCTACTTCGTACACGTCGCAGACCTCATTGGGCTTGAGCTTCAGCCGGGTGGACAGGAATGCTTCAATGTCAAAAGCGTTCTTGTCGCTTGCGTCGGCTGTGTATTTGAAATTGGGGTGTTTGGTGATGTCGTACTTATCCGAAAGGAAAGGGCGCACACCGCGCAGCTGAAGGATGCACTTGCCACCGTCCATGACGGCCAGCTCGTCCTGGCTCATCAGCTCTTTCCCCAATTTTTGATAATTGAGCGAGTGGGAAGTTTCCCGCCCACGGCTCTCTCCGGTGTTGTAGGTGTCGATGGTTTCCTTGCCCAGCACGGCAGCCAGTTCCTTGAGGGTGGTCGGCTCCTTGCCGCCCAGGAAAATGGAGGTATCCATATTGCCGATGATGGTATCGGCGTTGTCCTTGTAAATGGCTTTGAGCTGGCTTTGCGCCTGCAACACCAGACAAGCGGAGATCTCACGGCTTCGGATGGTAGCCACCAGCTTTTCCAGCTTTGGTATCTGGCCGATGTTGGCGCACTCGTCGATGAGGCACCGTACATGAACCGGCAGCCGCCCGCCGTACACATCGTCGGCTTTTTCGCAGAGCAAATTGAAAAGCTGGGTGTAGCACATGGAGATCAGGAAGTTAAAGCTATCATCCGTATCGCTCATAATGAGGAATAGAGCAGTTTTCCGGTCTCCCAGCGTATCCAGCTCCAGCTCGTCGTAGGAAGTGACCTCCCGCAGCTCTGCAATATCGAACACAGCAAGGCGCGCACCGCAGGAAATCAGGATGGACTTGGCTGTTTTGCCCGCCGCCAGCTTGTATTTTTTATATTGGCGGACGGCAAAATGATTGGGCTTTTCCGCTTCCAGTGCGTCAAACAGCAGGTCCACCGGGTTCTTGAACTCCTCGTCATCCTCCCGGATTTCCATGGCGTTGATGAACTCGATGAGCGTGGCAAAGTTTTGTTCTTCCACCGGGGCTTCATAGTGGATATACCCAATCAGGGCGCAGTACAAAAGCGTTTCTGCCTTGACCCAGAAATCGTCCCCGGCTTTGCCTTCTCCCTTGGTATTCGCTATTAAAGTCGTAACCAGCTTCAAAATATCTTTTTCGCTGTGCAGATAGGCAAAAGGATTGTAGTGCATGGACTTCTTGAAGTTGATGGTATTGAGGACCTTAATGCGGTACGGCTCATAGACCACTTTGCCGTTTTTGTCCTTCACGGTCTCATAGACCGGATTGCCATGCCGGTCCTTTACCGGCTGATGATCCTTGTCCAGTTTGGGACGCATTTTCGGCGTACCGCGCTGGAGCATTTTTCCACACTCCACCAGAATGGTTCCTTTGGGGTCTGTCACCACATAGGAGCTGTGCATCTGCATCAGGTTGGGCTTCACGAAGAAGCGGGTCTTACCCGAGCCGGAACCACCGATGACAAGGATATTCTTATTCCTCGCGTACTTCGGCTGCTTCGGACGGCTGTTCATGGTCAGCCCTTCGGTCTGGGTGAGAATGACATTGTTGGAAAAGTCATCATCCATGTAAGGCCGGATGTCTTCCGGTCGTCCCCAACGCGCTGACCCGTATTCCTCCCCTTGGCGGAATTTCTTGCGGTTTTTGCCTTTGATGTAGACGGCCAGCTTGAGCAATGCGCCTCCTGCCACACCAATGAGAAGGTCTACCGGGTGGAAGCTGGGGAGCGGATTGGCGAACGCTGCGCCGAAATTGGCAAAGCCGCCGGTGAGCTTGTCGATGAACTCTGTGCCGGGAGCCAGCCGGAAGACTGCCGCCAGCTTATCCACAAAGTAGAAGGCGAACACATACGGGAGATTGAGAAGGACGAGCTTTTTGATGTCGAGTTTCTTTTTCATAGCTCAACGCCCCGATCCTTCGTCTTGACCTTGACCTTCTCCTTGTGCTGGGCTTTAGACTGCTCCCTGCTGCGGGAGAGCTTCTGCTTGAGGGATTGCTTTTCTTTCTGCTTGACCGTCTTGGCGGAAAACTCCTTGAACGCCTGAGTCATCACATCCACATCCCGGCCTTTGAAGAAGACGAGATAGCGCGGCGGCTGCTCAGAGGTGTCTTTCTTGAGCGCGTAGTCGATCCCGTACTTGTTCGCTGTGCGCTCGAAAGACTTGATGTTTCCGTCGGTCACTTCAATGTTGCTGATTGCGGCGTTCTGCTCGACAAGGTGCTTGATGGACTGCTTGCCCCGATAGGTCTTTGGCTGAGAGGCTTGCTTCTCGGCCTTTTCAATTTCCTCGATGAATTTGGCGAGCGCCTTTTTCAACACTTCCGCAGTGATCCTGCCGCCCTTAATGGCAATCGCAACAACTTTGGTATTTACTTCATCCTGCATGGGGACCTCCTTTCTGAGATTTGCGGGGCAATCCCGTCACTAAGGCGGGACACCATGTAAAATGTGGATCATGTTTTCATCTCACCCCCTTGAAGTTGATTGAGAATGCTTACGCATCAGCCTTTTCCGTGAAAATCGTAGTTCACGCGGGCTGAATAGTAGTTGTCTATGGTCAGTGAAGCGTTATACAACGCCGTAAGCAGATATGCCCGGATGTTCCGAATGTCGGAAGGGCAATCGTTCATCGCTTGGAGCACATAGTCGATGTGGCCGCTGTCCAGCTTGAGGAAGCGTGACTTAACCACCGGCTGCGGCATATCTTCTCCGTTGATACGGATGGTGGGTCTTGTGGAGCAAACAGCATCCAGCATGATCTCGACAATTTCATTTACCCGGTCAAGGTCATAGTGCCTATCCTGAGAGCGGATGTCGATCTCAAGGTTATCCCGGATCAATTCCCTGTATTGCTCCCGTTCATCCATCCTGTCCATCCCATCAAGATTGATAGATTGATAGTTTCTCAGAGAGTTATTTCTTTCGTTGGTAATTACTTGATTAGTATTTAATTGTGCGGGATTTTCCGTACACGGTTTTCCCGTGAACGGATTATCCGTGTCCGGCTTTTCCGTATGCGGTTTTTCCGTGTCCGGCAAACCCGTCTGCGGCTTCTCGTATATCTCGAAAACCATGCTGCTCATCCGGCCTTTTTCATCCCGTGACTGATGACGGACGAGATACCCTGCGTCCTCAAGCTCCCTGAGAGCTGCCAGAACAGCATCGGGGCCTTCCTTGCAGATCGCCGAAAGACCTTTCGTTGAGAACTGCCAGCCATCGTTGAAGGACAGCATTTTGGAGAGTAGCCCCACGGCCTTGAGGGACAGGGTTTTATCGCGGAGATGGTAATTTGCCATGACCGTGTAGCCACGGTTTTTGTTGACGCGATAGACTGCCATGTGGTTATCCCTCCCTTGCCATCACCGGCTGACAGCGCAGCGTTGACAGCTTCACCGGGGAATAGGGACATTCCTCGAAGACACAGGTTTGATATTTCCAGTAGGGACGATGGAAGCAGCACGACCGGCATTCCGGGCAGATCCCGTCGCATCCGCTGTCATAGTGGTTGTGGCCGGGTACCTCCTTCATGAGGGCTTCAAAGGCTTGCAGCTTACCGGCTGTCATGTAGCTCATTTTGTTTTCTCTCCTTTCCTCGCCGCACCGCCGTCATCTGCAAGGGGCAGATTGTTCCAGCTTTCGGGCAACAAAAAAAGAGGGTTTGCTTCATGCTCCGAATTGGAGAATGAAACAAACCCTCTTAGCTTTTCAGATATTCAGATGATGTCTCGGATGGTATGGATGATGCCGAGCAGCAGCCCGACAATCAGGGCGAGCCCTCCGATAAGACCGCCGATGATGATGTTGAGTGCGAAGATTCCTACTGTGCCGGATATGCCGTAACCGAAGGGGACGAGCCAGAGACACATCCTGCGGATGCCGAATGGGAAGCCGACACAGAGCCACATTAGGAAGTAGTCACATACGCCGTCCGCCATATAGACCGGCTTGAAGAATGCGGCAAGACAAAGGGCAATCAGCAGAGGAAGCAGCACTTCCTTGAGAAAAGTCTTCACATCCTCACCCTCAATCCCTGCAAATCGTCCGTGCGGATGCCGACGAGATACCAGTCCGCAGCCATCTCGATCCGAGTGGGTTTCCACTTGCCCCCGATCATGACATCGAAGCATTCCCCGCAGTGCAGACCGCCGTAGTAGCAGTCAAGGTCAAAGCGAATGTCGTACCGATCCGTTGCGTGATCATAAACCAAAGTTCCCTGTTTCATGATGGACTCCTTTCGTTGTGGGCAGCGCAACGGGAAGGGCTTATACAGTGTACCTTCATAGCCACCGCCAGCCGGTTTTGATCCGGTGCGCCGATTGTAGTGCGATTGTTCCTCTTTCAGGTCAAAAAAGAAGGGACTAAGCCAGAATCCCTTGATTTTCAAGGTCTTTCTGATTTAGTCCCATTATCGCACAACAATCTTTGATAACAATGGCCTCCACCCGTCCGGCCTCGACTTCCTCCATCATCGCCAGAAAGCCGGGACGGTCAAACCGGGTTCCCGATACGCCGTCATCAGTGAAGTGGGTGGGGTTCGGCAGCCCATTCCGGCGGGCAAATTCCTCTAACATCTGCTTTTGATGGCTTATGGAGTTGCTCTCGCCCTGTAACTCATCATCGCGGCTCAAACGCTCATACAGTGGGGTGATTTTCTCGTTTCGCATGGCTGTACCTCCTGAAATGAAAATGCTCTAAGTGACTGCTTCACTAACCATGACAAAAACCATGATTAAGAAGTCATTTAGAGCATACATCTCCGCTGGCCAGCTTATATTTCTTGTACTGCTTCACGGCAAAGCAATCCGGCTTGCGCTTTTCCAGGCCCTTGAACATATAGTCCACCGCGTTCATATAGGACTCGTCATCCTCTTTCACGTCCATGCCGGAAATCATGTCCACCAGGGTATTGATATTCCGATCCTCGGCTGGAGCTTCAAAGATGATATAGGCAATCAACGCACAATAAAGGAGCGTTTCTGCCTTTGTCCAGAACGGATCGCCCTCCTTGCCCTCGCCTTTGGTGTTCGCTATGAGGGTATCGACAAACTTTAGGATGTCAGCCTCATTGTGGATGTAGGACAGCGGATTGTAGTGCATGGATTTTGAAAAGTCGATGCTGTTGAACACTTTGACCTTATAGCCCCGGCGTTGCAGGAAAGCCCCCACCTGGGAGAGCACCCCGCCTTTTGGATCGACGCACACATAGGAGCTGTGCGCCTGGAGTAGCTGGGGCGTGAGCCAGAAGCGGGTTTTGCCCGACCCGGACGAGCCGATAATACAAGAGTTGAGGTTGCGGGCATTGGCCGGATTTTTGGGCCGGGTGTTCATGGTGAGAAACTCCGTCTTTGTCAAAATGACGTTGTTCTCAAACTTTGGATCGACAAAGGGCTTGATGTCTTTTTCGGTGCCCCAGCGGGCCGATCCGTATTCTTCATCCCGCCGGAATTTCTTTGCGTTCTTGCTTTTCATATAGATCAGCAGGCGAAAGCCCACCGCGCCCACAATGCCGATGAGCCAGTCAAAGGGAGCAAGCCCCGGCGCAAAGTCAGCAAAGGCCGGGCCGATGCTCTGGCCCAGGCCCATCAGCTTGTGAGCGAAGTCCGCTCCGGGAGCCAGGCGGTAGGCCGTCCCCAGCTTTAGGCAGGCCCACAGGATAAACAGGTACGGGATGTTGGGTATCACATATTTCTTAACGCTATCTGTCCTCATGCACCGCCTCCCTTGCGCGTTCTTTCTTGTGGGACGGCTGGCGGGCCAGTTCAGCGGCGGCCCGTTTGAGCTGTTCCCGGATCGGGACGCGCCGGGACTTGGAACGCTTCATCACGCGCCGGGAATATTCCGAAAAACAAGCGGTGATGGCATCGGCCTGCCCGCTTTTGAAAAACAGCAGGTACTTGTCCGGCCCGGTTTTATAAAAGGCATAGTCCACATTCCATTTCCGGGCCACCCGGTCAAAGTCCTTTGGGGACTCCACCTCGATGCTGTTCGTGGCGGCCCCGTGGCCCATGAGCTGGCGCACCGTCTGTTTGCCGTGGGGTGTCTGGCGGGCCCGGTGAGCTTTTGTGATCTTCCGGCCCACCGCCAGACACGCCTGGGCCAGCACCCGGCCCGTGAGCTTCGTCGCCTTGATGGAAACTGCTATGGTACGTCTGGAAACGTCCTCGTCAATCAGCCGTATCCCTCCTTTCCGTGAAAAAAGCACCTCTGGACAAAGTGTCCAGAAGTGCCGCTATCGCTCCTCATGCTCCTTTTTGGCAATCTTCCGATAGCCCTCCAGAGAGGAGCTGTCAATAATTTCTTTGTAAGCCGCCATCTGTTCCCGCACCGAGAGCTGCGGGAACGCGAAAACCTTGTGCTCGGCGGGAATGTCCTCGATCCCGTGGTAGTGCTCGATAAATTTGCCGCCGTTGTTCAGCACATAGCCGCCGGGGGCAAAGTGGCCGTCCTCGTTGATCCGCACGTCCCGCCCGTATGCTTCATAATCGAAGTAAGGGAGCAGGTGATCGGGAATGTCAATGGCCTCCATATCCTCCACATAAATGCGCCCCAGGGTTTCATCGTCCTCCACACCGGGATAAAATTCAAAGCAATCCAGGTTTTGCGCCAGATTGATCAGGTCAGCCACGCTGGAAGTATGTTCGCCGCTGTCAATGACCGCCTCAAACTTTTCCAAGTCGCCTTGATCCAGCTCGGAGAGCAGGCAGGCCAGATGGTTGAGCTCGTCCAGGTTTTCATACTCGCCTAAGTAGTCATAGAGCCCCAGCACATCACCGTCAAAGCTGGTGATGAAAAATTCCTCATACCGCACCCCGTCCACGCCGATGCGTTTCAGAAGTCCCTGCACCTCCTCCGTGGTAGTGGGGAATTTCAAGGTTTCACCGACCAGCTCGCCCTCGTTGTATTTTCCCAGGTTCGTGATGTAGGCTTCAAACAGGGACGCCATATCAGCGGCGGCCCTGGCCCTTGACGGTCAGGATGCCCTCAAGGGTGGTAGCGGTGATCCCCAGCCGCTGGGCCACGGCAATATCATTTTTCATGGACTCGGTGACAGTATGGCCGCACACCACCAGCACACGGGAGCGCCGGAGCAGGTCACGGCCCATGTCGATGCCGTTCTTGTGCTCCTCCGGCACCGCGTCATTGAGGAACAGCGGCAGATAGAGCATGGGGCAGATGGGGGAATAGCCCGCATCGTAGACCACGCGGCAGTAATGCGCCGCCTGCTCCATGTCCACCGCAGGATCGCCGCGCCATGCGGCGGTAATATAAGCAAGGGATCGTTTCATCATCAACACCTCCGATATTATAATAGGTAGTTCGACCCTATCCCCCCGCCCTTTCCCTATCCCAGGGAAAGGGGGCGGCTCTGGAGGATATATACCCCCGCCGCGCCGCTGGAAGTAGCACAGCCGGGGCAGACCGTCAAGGGCAAGCCGCCGCGAGCGGCGGTGCGTTGCACCCTTGACGGCCCACTCCCGGCTGTGCAGGAATATAGGCGGCGACGGGGGATATATCACCACAGAGCCCATCCCAAGCGCGGGGCGCTTACCTCTGGACAAAGTGTCCAGAAGCGGGGCCGGGTTACTTCTCCAAGTCCTTTTTCTTGTCCGGCTTCGCCAGTTCGGGCGGCTGTTTCTCTTTCCACTCGTCCAGCAGAGCCATGATCTGCTCCTTCATTTTGGCAGGAGTGACCTCCTTGCCGAAATACTTAGACAGTTCAGCAGTCGAAATAATCACACCGCGATCCTCCTTTTTTTCTTCGCTCAAAATACCGTCAATCACATCGCCGTTGAGCTTGCCCTCCTTGTCCAGCTCGTGGAGCCGCTTCGCCTGGGCCACCGAGGGGGAGGACTGCTCCCCGTCAATGGAAACGGCAATCAGCCGCTGGTTTTCCGGCCTGATATACGAGATCTCCACCGCAGGCATAAAGCCCATCTGCTTTGCGTCCACCTTGTCCAGAAGCTCCGGCACCAAGGAGTTGAGCCGGATATACCGCATGACCTTTTTATAGTTCATGTCGTGATCCTTGCCAACGATCTCCACCGAGAGCTTACCAAGGGCCTCGGCCTCTTTCTCATTTTTCGGACGGGCCCCCTGGCGTTTGATGGCCTCCACCTCCAAATCCAGGAGCTTTGCAAGCTCGCTGGGGAGCGGATCGCCGCGCTGTTTGTTGCTGTTCCGCATTTCCCGGACAGCTTCAAGGTCAGTCATCTCGCGGACAATACAGGGCATTTCCTCCAGCCCGGCCCGTTCACCACCATGATGGCGGCGGTGGCCTGCGATAATCTCATAGCCCTTGCCGTCCTTTTCCGGGCGGACAGTGGCGGGGGTCATAATGCCGTGTTCCTTGATCGTCCCCACCAGATCGTCCATCGCCTTATCGTCCTGCACCTTGTAGGGGTGCTCTCGGAACGTGTGGAACGGGTGGAGCTCCGACATCTTCAAATAGACGATTTTTCCATCTTCCACCGGGCGGGGCGGCACTTCCGGCGTGGGCGGCAGCTTGATTTCCGGGGGCGGGACTGCCGCCTCCTTGACGGGAGCGGCCTTGCCCGGCCTTACCGTCTTAGCGGATTTAGACGCAGGCGCACCGCCGGAGCCCGTTTCCTTGCCCTTGTCGGCTTTCTTACCTCTGGACACTTTGTCCCGAACAGAGGGCGGAGCCTCCTCACGGGCCGCCTTGTCAACCTTAGACGGGCGGCCTGTGCGGGGCTCAGCCGATTTCTCCTTTTTCTCCGCAGTCGGCCCGGCCTGCTCTTTCGGCGGGCGGCCCCGGCGCTTCGGCAGCTTATCCGCCTCTGGCGCTTTCTTGTCCGGGGCAGGAGCAGAAACCTCCTTGCCGCCCTTATCTGCGGCCTGGATGTCCGAAAGGTTGATCACCTTGCCGGACGGCGCGGGAGCGTCCTCACCCATACCAGGGATAACAGACTGCTCTGGCGTGGCGGGCCCCACATGAGCGGGGGCAGCCTGATCCCCACCAGGGACAGCGGGCCCCTCGGTATGTTCCGGCGCAGGCGGATCGCCCGGCCCGGACGGAGCCGGAGCTTCCGGGGCTTTCTTTTCCTCCGGGCTCACGTTTACTTTTTCATCTGCCATTGGCTAACCTCCTTTTTCGTGAGATGAAAAAAGGCCAGACCTCCCGGCCTGGCCAGCTAAAAAATTCCCCCTTTCGTTTTAGTATTAAGTCAGCACCACTCCTTTCCAAAACCGGGCCATGAAAAAACGCCGCCTTTTTCTTGAAAAAAGCGACGTTTTAGTGTAGGTTGGCTCGGTTTTTGTTGTGATTTATGATTATGCCTTTGTAAAGAAACCTAAAAGAAAGAGGGATTAAATACCGATTCCCTTCCTATCCATTCCCCAAACCCCTTGCCTTTGGACGAGGACGAGGCAGCGGCACCGCCGCCGGAACGGACCGGAAGCCGAAAGGAAGCGGCCTATCAAATCTACCGGGACCTGATTTTGGAGAACATCGAGTATGACACCCTCATCCAGAATCCCCGGATAGACCGGGAGCAGCTGGACGAGATCGTGGACATCCTGCTGGAAACCGTCTGCACCAACCGCAAGTCCATCCGGGTGGCCGGGGACGATTACCCGGCAGAGCTGGTCAAGGCGAAATTCCTGAAGCTGGACAGCCATCACATTGAGTTCGTCATGGACTGCCTGCGGGACAACACTACCAAAGTCCGCAACATCAAGCAATACCTGCGGGCCATGCTTTTTAACGCGCCCAGCACCATCAACAGCTACTATGCGTCCCTTGTGGCGCACGATATGGCGCAGCCTGATTGGGGCCGCCCGCCCAACAACTGACCGAAAGGAGCGTCCACCCATGAGAACCCTTTACCTGCGGCGGCTGGTGGTTCCACCCTAGCTGCCGCTCTGAATTTTCTGCAACAAGGAGGGATTCATATTGCAGGAAGAAGTCACCCAGAAAACCATTGCCCTGTCCATGAAAACAGGCAAACTCACCGCCCAAGCGTTGCAAGCTGCCCTGAAAAAATATTTGCAGCACCGGGCCAAGGGGCCAAAACTGCACCACGGCAAGCAAAGCCTGAAACAGCTGAAAGCTCACGGCGCGGCCCTGACCAACATTGAAGTCACGGAGGCGAACGTCGGGGCGTTTAAGCCCTGCGCCAAGAAGTACGGCGTGGACTTCACCTTACGCAAGGACAAGACCACCCAGCCGCCCCACTACATCGTGATATTCAAGGCCAAGGATGCGGACAATCTGGAACAGGCGTTCCGGGAGTTCACCGCCAAAACGCTCTCCAAGGAGCAGCGGCCCTCTATCCGCAAGGTGCTGGCAGTGGCTAAGCAGAAAGCCGCCCAGCAGCCGAAACGTGCGAAAGAAAAAATCAAGCAAAGGGGGCTGGAACGATGAAGCCTGAACTGAAAAAGCTACTGGTGCTGAATCTGCCGTATCTGCTGTTCGTGTACCTGTTCGCCAAATGCGGGCAGGCGTACCGTCTGGCTGCGGGCGCGGATGCTTCGGCCAAGCTGCTGCACCTAACGGGCGGCATCTCTGTCGCCTTTGCAAGCCCGCTGCCCAGCCTGCATCTGTTTGACCTCTGCGTTGGCGTTGTTGGTGCGGTGGCTGTCCGGCTCATCGTGTACAGCAAGGGCAAGAACGCCAAGAAGTACCGCAAGGGCGAGGAATACGGTTCTGCCCGGTGGGGCACCGCCAAGGACATCGCCCCGTACATCGACCCCAAGTTTGAAAACAACATCCTGCTGACCCAGACCGAACGCCTGACCATGACCGGGCGGCCCAAAGACCCCAAGACAGCCCGGAACAAGAATGTGCTGGTGATCGGCGGCTCCGGCAGCGGCAAGACGCGGTTTTACGTCAAGCCCAACCTCATGCAATGCTTTCCTACTTCCGACTATCCCACCTCATTCGTAGTCACAGACCCGAAAGGCACACTGGTTCTCGAAACGGGCCAAATGTTCCAGCGGGCAGGCTACCGGGTGAAAATCCTGAACACGATAAACTTTTCCAAGTCCATGAAGTACAACCCCTTTGTCTACATCCACTCGGAAAAGGACGTGCTGAAGCTGGTGAATACCCTTATTGCCAACACCAAGGGCGAGGGTGAAAAATCAGCAGAAGATTTTTGGGTGAAGTCGGAACGGCTGTTCTACACCGCGCTTATCGGCTACATCTGGTACGAGGCCCCGGCAGAGGAAATGAACTTCACCACCCTGCTGGAAATGATAAACGCCAGTGAAGCCCGCGAGGACGACCCGGAGTTTCAAAGCCCGGTGGACCTCATGTTTGAACGGCTGGAACAGAAAGACCCGGACCACTTCGCTGTCCGGCAGTACAAAAAATTTCTGCTGTCGGCAGGCAAGACCCGTTCCTCCATCCTGATAAGCTGCGGTGCCCGTTTAGCCCCGTTTGACATCCGGGAAGTGCGTGAACTGATGGAGGACGATGAAATGGAGCTGGACACCATCGGGGATGAAAAGACGGTATTGTTCCTGATTATGAGCGACACGGACACCACCTTCAACTTCATTCTTGCCATGCTTCAAAGCCAGCTTATCAACCTGCTGTGTGACCGTGCGGATGATAAATACGGTGGTCGGCTGCCTGTCCATGTACGGCTGATTCTGGACGAGTTCGCCAACATTGGGCAGATTCCCAACTTCGACAAGCTGATTGCCACCATCCGCAGCCGGGAAATCTCGGCATCCATCATTTTGCAGAGCCAGTCGCAGCTGAAAGCCATCTACAAGGATGCGGCCGAAATCATTTCGGACAACTGCGATTCTGTTCTCTTTTTGAGTGGGCGGGGTAAGAATGCCAAAGAGATCTCCGATGCGCTGGGGAAAGAGACCATCGACAGTTTCAACACCAGCGAGAACCGGGGTTCTCAAACCTCCCACGGACTGAACTATCAAAAATTAGGAAAGGCGTTGATGTCAGAGGACGAAATCGCAATCATGGACGGCGGCAGGTGCATTTTGCAGCTGCGGGGCGTGAGGCCGTTCTTCTCGGAGAAGTTCGACATTACAAAGCACCCGCACTACAAGTACCTTGCAGATGCGGACAAAAAGAATACCTTTGATGTGGACAGGTTCTTATCCACCCTGCGCCGGAAGCGGCAGCAGGTGGTCGCACAGGACGAAAGTTTTGACCTGTACGAAATTGACCTGTCGGATGAAAAAGCAGCCGAATAATTTTTATTTTTGAGTGCCGCAGAACAAGCGGCAGAAAGTGAGAACCTTATGGAATTTTTCAACAGCGCAGTCGATACTTTGCAGACCATCGTGGTCGGTCTGGGTGGTGCCCTGTGTGTCTGGGGCGGCATCAACCTGTTGGAGGGCTATGGACAGGATAACCCCGGCAGCAAGAGCCAGGGCGTGAAGCAGCTGGTCGCGGGCGGCGGCGTTGCCCTGATCGGCGTGACCCTTGTCCCGCTGCTGTCCGGGCTGCTGGGCTAAGTCCTGCATCGCTGCCCACAATTTTCCGAACAACTAACACTTAAAATCCTACTCCGCGCTCTCCCGCTCACATGGGAGGGCGCGGGAAAGGAGGTATCTTTGCTTGATTAGTGAGATCATCGAGAAATGGATAAAAGGCATTTTGATAGATGGCATCACGGGCAACCTCTCCGGCCTGTTCGATAACGTGAACGCCAAGGTGGGCGAAATCGCTTCGGATGTCGGCTCTACCCCGCAGGCGTGGAACAGCGGCATTTTCAATATGCTGCGCAGTCTTTCCGAAACGGTGGTGCTGCCCATTGCAGCGGCTATCCTTGCCCTTGTGATGTGCCATGAGCTTATCCAGATGATTACCGAAAAGAACAATATGCACGACTTTGACACCTCCATGTTCTTCCGCTGGATTTTCAAGTCTGCTTTTGCCATCCTCATTGTCAGCAACACATGGAATATCGTTATGGGTGTGTTCGATGCCACCCAGAGCGTTGTCAACCAAAGTTCCGGCGTTATCATCGGTGAAACATCCATCCACTTTGACCGCCTGATACCCGGACTGGAATTTCAGCTGGAAAACATGACCATCGGCAGTCTGCTCAGCCTGTGGTTCCAGACCCTTGTGGTGGGCCTGACCATGAACATCCTGTCCATCTGCATCTTCCTTGTGACCTACGGCCGCATGATTGAAATTTATGGCGCGTCCAGAAGTGCCGCTTTTCATCCGGGAGTGGTACGCGGACATTTTGGGAA
>ERZ1027046.617-NODE-617-length-15290-cov-29.103315_pt1 | contig 15290 bp, 17 predicted proteins | sample MGYA00519431_ERZ1027046 | MGnify/ENA primary metagenome ERZ1027046 (study PRJEB26926, sample SAMN06164587) | human gut metagenome | biome: ENVO:00009003; feature: ENVO:2100002; material: ENVO:00002003 | host: Homo sapiens | place: USA | collected 2012 ...
CCTATCGACAAACCCTAAAATAGATTGGCAAACCCTAAAGAACTTTGATTATCCAAAACATCCCATGACCATTCATCGCAGATGATACAAGGCCAACGATTCTCTTTGTTTTCTTTGCTGTTAATGCGCTTAAACATTCTATCCTACCTCCTTTTCTCATGTATATTTATTAGTAAATTTGCCAAAAAGCAAATACTAATCTAATTCACACTGCAATCCAGTTCATTTATTTTATTTATTAATGTCAATTTTACTCCCAACAAGGCAATGATTAGAAGAATTGCAATTTTCAAAAATGCATCTGTCAGAGCTGGATTTCTTCCCATAATGGGTGTTTGCATAAATGCAACTAAACTTCCAATAATAATAGGTATCGAAACTGATTTTTTGGTCATTCCTATTATATATGGGAAAAGTGATAGAACAGATCCCAAAATCACAGAAATAATCATTTCTTTAATCCCGTAAATTATAAGCTCTAATGTAATAGTACTTGCAGTTACATCAAATATCGCTTCTGCTATTGTCACATAAACAACACATAACGCATAACTAATTGCGATAGAAATTCCCGTAAAGGAACATACCATAGCTAATTTAGTAAGAATTATTTTTTCTCTTTTTATGGGATAGGTAAACATCAGCAAAATAGTTCTATCCTTATATTCGCCAATAATATATTTGGCTGTTAATACTGATGAAAATATCACAAATGTACCTGTTACTAATAAATTAAGCATTCTTATAATACTATCATATGTATCTTTTGTCTGTTTTGGATCTGTCATTGAATCAATAAGAGAAACAGTAATAAATGCAATAATACATACTGTTGCTATAAAAATACCCTTAATATATTTTGTTAACTTATATTTTTTTATCTCTAATTTCATTAGATGTTTCAAGCCAAGCTCCTCCTTGTGGTTTTAAAAAAGAACTCTTCTAAGCTGTTCTGTTTTTTCTGGATACTTTCCACACCTATACCATATTTCATCAAAGCACTGCTGATCTCTTTTCCACTTTTTGATAAATCAAACACCTGAATGATTCCATCTGATATAACTCGAAATTGCTTAATTTGTAAAATTTCATCCAGTATATATCCTGCTTTTTCCGCATTATCTGTTTCAATTTCTATATAAGCCGCATTTTGCTCGTGGATGTCTTTCATAGAGATTTCCTGTATCATATTTCCATCTTTCATAATTCCAACAGTATCTGCTAACAATTCCATCTCGGAAAGAATATGGCTGGAAATAATAACGGTGATCCCATGTTCTTTATTAAGTTCTTGTATTAATCTTCTTATTTCTATAATCCCATCCGGATCCAAACCATTTATAGGTTCATCCAATATTAAAATTTCAGGACGAGTCAGTATTGCACGTGCTATTGCTAACCGTTGTTTCATCCCTATAGAATATTGCGACACATGTTTCCCATCAATGTTTTTTAATGAGACCAAGCCTAAAACTTTATCTATTTCTTCTAAATTAGGATATCCCATATATTCACAATGCAGTTCTAAATTTTCTCTTCCTGTTAACTGTTCATAAAAATACGGATTTTCTATAATTGCTCCAACCTTACGTAATGTCTGATAACCATTTTTTTGAACAGATACTCCATCAATCGTAAATTCACCCATATCTGGTTTTGTAAGATTAAGCAACATTTTCAACATTGTACTCTTTCCTGCCCCATTTGGCCCTACTAAACCATAGATTTCACCGTTAACCACATGCATACTTACATCGTTAACAACTTTACGATTTTTATATTGTTTCGTCAGATGTTCTCCCACTATTTTGTATTCTTTCATCGCCTCGCCTCCGAACTAATAATAAGTATAAGCTCTGTTTTTCTCTTTTTTATTTTTTAAATATCACTTTTTTATCACTTTTTTATCTTCCAATTAAAAACAGTTTGTTTATGAGGAATACTTTTTACCAGAATATCACTATTCATACCGTTTGCCAGATTTTTTGATATTGCTAACCCCAAACCGCTACTTTCATAGTTTTTATTCGTATCACTTAATGTATATGATCTATTGAAAATTTTTTCAATTTCAATATTCTCAATTCCCTGACCATGATCCTCGAATAAAACATAAACTTCTTTTTCCTTTTCTTCTACAGTGATACCTAAATACTTTCCATCGTCTCCATATTTAATTGCATTATCAATAATATTTTTAATAATTCTAATAGCAGCTTTCTTATCAATTCGGACAAAGATCGGGTATTCAGGAATATTAATTTCAACATCATACCCTTTTGTATAGAGTAAATCATAATAGCCTAAAACAATTTCTCTACATAATGAAGTGATATTATATTTTTTTATGTCGTATTTAATATCACCCGATTCAATTTGTGCTAAATTAAAAAACTGATTAATCAAACGTACACTGTTTTTTATTTTTATTGAAAGTTTATGAATTATTACAACAATTTCTTCCGGCATATCTATTTTCGATGATTTCTCTTCAAGTATTTCTATATAACCGGAAAGTACTGTCAATGGTGTTCTCAAATCATGTGATATATTTGTCATAACCTGTTGCATTGTCTCTTTCTGCTTCTTACAATTAACTTGTCCGCTATAATATGCATTCAATAAATTATTAATACTTTTTACTAATTCTTTAATAGGTACGCTTTCAGTTGAGGTTAAAATTAAACCTTGTGTTGATTTGATACTATATTCAATTTGTTCCTTAATAGAATTAAGTTCTTTCTCTAATTGATAAATTTTTCGCTTTTGCATTACGCCCCATATAATGACGCAAACCATAATTATAGTGCTTATATATTCCATACTTATTTCTCCATTTTATAACCAATTCCCCATAAAGTTTGAATATAATCCATCTTATTACTATTATCAATATTTAATTTTCCCCTCAGCCTATTCATATGAGAATTAAGGACACGTTCATTTCCATAATATGGTTCATTCCAAATCTTCAAATACATTTCTTCTTTCGAAAAGGCTCGTCCTGGATTTGATGCAAGTAACACCAATATTTCAAATTCAGTATGCGTTAAATTTATTATTTTTCCACCTCTTTCAACCTTATGTTGGTCTGTATATATTTTCAAATCTTTAATTTGAATAATTTCCTCCTCATGTGAGACATTTATATACTTTGTAGCCCTTCGTATATTAGCCTTTATTCTCGCAACAAGTTCTATGATAGAAAAAGGTTTTGTTACATAATCATCAGCTCCCAAATTTAATCCTCTGGTTTTGTCTATATCATTGTCCTTAGCAGTTATTATAATAACAGGCATTACACTTTTCTTTCTGATTGATTTCACTACATCAAAACCACTGCATCCAGGAAGCATTAAATCAATTAAAGCCAGATCATAAGACTCCTGTTCTAATGCTGAGATTGCACTTTCTCCTGTATAAACTGGTAAAACTTCATATCCTTCTCCCGAAAGATAATCTGTTACCATTTCACTAATATTTATATCGTCTTCCACTATTAGAATTTTGTACACATTTCTTCCTCCATTCGTTAATACTATAGCTACTATTATAATTTCATTCCGTTCATCCAGCTAGTACTTATCCTGAATTATTCACGACACTGTGATTTTGCTATTTAACACAGGACCATAGTCTTGAATCCGCTCATAGTACCTCATTCTGCCAGAGAACTGCCTAAAAAAGGGCAGACTATCCCTGTTGCATTGATAAGAGGTCATTTGTGAGGATATCAAGGTTCGTTGATTGTTGTCATTCAAACTGTGGGTGCAGATTCCGGATGTTTTCCAGTGTCTCATAGAATTATTTCTTATATGGGAAACTGCTGCATAGTTTGAAATATTTATATCGTGCTGATTTGACTCCCCTTGCTGTTCAGCTATACACTTTCCACTATCTGGACATGTTCGGGACTTGCACCCGTTAGAGCGCGCCCATGGCGCGCAAACATATAAAAAGGAACCTGTTGGTTCCTTTTTTCATTTACCTGCTCATAAACAAGTGCTCTCTGAATATCTCCCGAAACAGCTTATCGGCACTCCAAAATACATTATCAGGTGTCACGACAGCCTTACATCCGATTGGTTCGATACCTGCCTTCTTATATTCCGCCAGAAAAATATCCATTTGTGATGAATTAATACCTGAAAAGACCAGAAGCTCCGCCGGAAAATCTGCTCCGCTATATCTTGAACCATCCTTTTTGAATCCGGTTATTCCGGCTATCGCACCGAGCTTCTGTCCGTAATCTGATTTTTCCACCTGCTGCACCGATATTCCAAGAGTTTTGCACAGGGCTTTTATTTTTTCCACTTTTTGAGCTGCTACACTAAATAACAGTATTTTTTGCGTAGATTTCTGCTGCATTCTTAATATCTCCTAATTCAAGGCAATTATGTTTGTAACTATATCAGTTTTTTTTCTCAGCGGTTCTGAATAGTTACTAAATTATCTCATATTGCATCAGCTCGTATTTCAGTCTGCTTCCCTCCATTATTTCCGGTGGGAGCAGTGCCCTTGCCACAAGCTTCAGATCGTCTGATTCAATATCGCATCTCTTTAGATTTGCATAGTCTCCGTCTATGGACACTACCTCGTAATACCATGTTTCCATGTGTTTTCCTCCTAAATTTCATTTTCCAAAGCATCTACTGATAATTCCAATTCACTTTGTTCTTTGCTTTACTGTAAGTGGAGCAGGTGTAATTGTCCTGTGCATTGGTGTACTTTCCTGTAGGATTACCGTTTTTGTCCTTCTTTTCATAACCGCCGGTGCTTTGTGTCACCGCTTTGCTCATCATCACGGGATAATCTCTCGTAGAGTGCTGTGATTTTGTTTAGTTCCGGTTGTTTGGTTTTCATAGGATTCTCCTTTTAAAACAAACAACCAGCTTATCTGTGGTTTTATTCTACCACGAATAAGCTGGTTTGTGTAAAAATAATTATTGTCTCACTAATAGGCGATTGATTTACCATATATCTAAACTATCTTCCTAATCCACCCAAGCCTGCATCTCGTTATCCAAGACCAACCGGGCATACTCCATAGGGTTGTCAATGGCAAGAGCGTTCAATGCACATTTTGAATTTGGTGAAACACATAAAAAGCTGCTCATCAAATATCCCTCGGATAATAATGTGGAGGATACAACTAGTACACCGAGTAATATTTTCCAGCTAAATACATTGATAAAATCGTACAAAATGAGTATAATAATAGTACGAAGAAAGGAAGTGGTGATATGTCAATTACAGCAACTGAATTGAAAAATAATCTTGGAAAATATTTATTATTATCTGCAAAAGAAGATGTTTTTATCACAAAGAACGGAAAGGTAGTGGCAAAACTGACAAATCCACATCAGGACAGAGTAGAAGTAGCAAAATCCCTGTTTGGAATCTTACCAAAGGATGCAGACCTGAATGAAGCAAAAGAAGAAAGGCTTGGTGCAAAATAGATGAGGATTCTTGCAGATACAAATGTGATAATAGATGCCCTGACTTCAAGAGAGCCATGGAATAAAAGTGCAGAAGAAATATTTCTTATGGCAGCAAATCATACAATCGAAATGTACATTACTGCAAGTTCAGCAACAGACATCTATTATCTTATAAGGAAACATTTGCATAACATAGAAGCAGCAAAGATGATAATGGGAAAGCTTTATTCATTGACTGGAATATTAGAGGTTACAGCGGATGACTACATGGATGCACTTGCATCTGCAATCAGTGACTATGAGGATGCAGTTGTTGAAAAGGTGGCATCCAGAAAAGATATGGATTATATTGTCACAAGAAATATAAAAGATTATCAGGCAGGTGGAACAAAGATAATTCTGCCAGATGATTTTGTGAAACTTGTTGAAGAGGAATAATTTTTACCACCAAATCGTCAAATACCGATTTTGTTAAACTCTTTCTATGCTCCATCCTCTGCCTTATTGCAGTCGATTCGTAAAAGCATATTATCATTAGAACGTGAAACACATTACAGCCTCCTGCCGCATTTGGGACAGAATTCAAAGTCCTCTGTAGTTGTATATCCACAATTGCTGCATCTTTTTGTTGTGTTTCCACTTCCATTTTCAAAGTCATAACCATACTGCGGATTTACACGCTGCAAATGCTGTGGCAATATCTCCACGTCCTCGCCTCTTGCTATCCTGCGTCCTATTTCCGGATCAAGCTCGTAAAGCGCATTACAGCATGTGGTCTGCACATAGTAGTGCCTGTTCCATTTAAAACACGGAATGAAGAACAGTGACAGCACCATGTATGTCATATACACCTGATACCTGCCATACCTGCCACATTCATCGCAGGTAATGACCTGATTGAAGTCAAAGTCCTTCCTGCCGTCCGTTATTCCCATCATAAAAAACATATATGATGCCTCCGTTTATCTGTGCCATAGTCCCCAGAAGTCTCCAAGCGATTCTCTCGTATGAAATCCCCGCTCATCCTCAACTACCGGTATTGATTTGGCATCCATTTTCTCTATATTTACATAAGTACCCTGACTCACCATTGCAAATACCCTGTCTATCTGCTCCTCTGTGCCCTGTATTTCCATAAATACCGAGCCGTCAGGGTCATTTCTCACCCAGCCTGTTGCGCCAACGCTTTCTGCCGCGTGCTCTGTTCTGTAGCGGAAACCTACTCCCTGCACAGAGCCGTACACTCTTATCTGCTTTCTGATGATTTTGCTGTCGTAATCACTCATATGCTCCCACTTCCCTGATACACATTATTTTCAGTCTACAATAGCCCTGCAAACAGCCGCATAATTGACTGCCCCAGCCTTCGCCTTGCACTTCTTCCAGTCCTGTACTTCTCCGTCACCTCCGCTGACTCAGCGAAAAGCCTGATAAAATCATCCCTGATTTCATGCACCACTTCACAATCCGCCATAAAACAGCCATTTTCAAAGTGATGATAAAGGCTTCTGTAGTCAAGATTTATGGTACCGCAGGTTGCCATTATATCGTCTGCCACACTCATCTTTGCATGGCAAAAGCCCGGTGTCCACTCAAAAATCCTCACACCATGCTTCACAAGCTGGTTGTAGAATGAGCGTGTCACGCTGTATATTGGTTTCTTATCAGGTATGCCCGGCGTGATGATGCGCACGTCAACTCCACGCTTGGCGGCAAGTGTCAGCGCATGGCTCATCTCATCGGTAATGATAAGGTAAGGAGTGATAAACCAGCAATAACGCTGTGCCTTGTTTGCCATGCTGATATAGACATCCTCCCCCACCTGCTCGTTATCGAGAGGGCTGTCTGCATATGGCTGGATATATCCACTCTGTTTTGCCTCATAATCATAGTGTAGCAGATATTGCGATACATCCACCTCGCGCGGTACCTTGCGCTCTGATGCATTCCACATCTCGAGAAATGCGATGGTAAACGACTTGACAGCATCTCCCTCGAGCCTGATTCCCGTATCCTTCCAGATTCCGTATGGGTGTGTCACATTGAAGTACTCATTTGCCAGATTATAGCCGCCGGTATATGCGATTTTTCCATCAATTACCGTGATTTTTCTATGGTCACGATTGTTTAAAAACATGTTAAAGGCAGGTGCAACCGGGTTGAACACCCTGCATTTGATGCCAAGCTTCTCCATCTTTTCCGAGAAATCCCTGTCTATGAAAAAGATTGAGCCCATATCATCATAAAACACCCTTACCTCGACTCCTGCCTGCACGCGCTCCGTGAGCACCTTCTGGATACGGTGCCACGATTCCTTGTCCTCTATGGCGTGATACTCCATGAAAATAAATTTCTTTGCCTTTGATAAATCGCTAAGCTGCGCTTCGAGTCCCTTTGACGCCTGATCATAATATGTTACATCCGTGTTCTGATATACCGGATAAAGTGCATTTTTGGCCAGGTATGTTGAAATTCCCGCTGCCTGTGGCACCTTTTCATACATATCGGATAGTATGTCTGCGTTTTCAGGCAGACATGGAAGAAGCATGGAATCCACCTCTTCAAACCGTGCACGCATCTTATTCGGTGCGCCGTTTAGTCCGACTAACAGGTAAAGTGACACTCCCATTATCGGAAATGCCAGTATCAGTATAATCCACGGTGTAGTCATGGATGCGGTCTGCTCACGATTGTACAGTCCGAGCACAAGTATGATTGCCAGGACGCTTGTGGTCGTGTTTATTGCTGCCGCATATTCATTTAGCCTTGTAAACATATAGACCATGAAAACTGCCTGCAATAATATCGCAAGCACTGAAAAAAACATTCTCTTTAAACCATTCTGTGTTTTTTTAGTTCCCTCGTAGGTTTTTTCCTTCATCTGTTATGCCTCCATTATCTTACTGTCTGTAATACCAAACCTCTCCATAAATTTTTAGCCACCTTCTTATTTAAGAAGCCATTCAATTTCCTCTTTATAAGGAGGAATAGTCTTCTTCGCAGAGCCCTCCTCACAAAGCCATGGTGTTTCCAGAATCTTTGGTACATTTGCAAAGGTCTCATCATGCACCAGTCGGTGCAGTGTATCATAGCCGATGGTTCCCTTGCCTATATTTGCATGCCTGTCCTTGTGTGCTCCAAGAGGATTTAAGCTGTCATTCACATGAAATACCGCTATCTGCTCAAGTCCTATCACCCTGTCAAACTCCGCAAAAACATCATCATAATGGTTCACAATATCGTATCCTGCATCATTTACATGGCACGTATCGAAGCAGACACGCAGTCTTTCTTTCCTGTCCACTCCATCATAGATTGCCTTAAGCTCCTCAAAGGAACGGCCTATTTCACTGCCCTTTCCTGCCATCGTCTCAAGTGCGATAAACACATCGTCATCATTCTGATTGAGCACTGTGTTAAGTCCCTTTACAATCTGTGCGATTCCAGCCTGCTCACCGGCATTTACATGACTTCCCGGATGAAGCACCAGTATGCGGCTCTTCATTGCCGCGGTCCTTACTATCTCCTTTTCCAGAAACTCCACTGCCAGCTCGTACGTCTCAGGCTTTACGGTGTTTGCCAGATTTATGATGTATGGCGCGTGGACCACTATCTCATTTATCCCATGCTCATGTGCATATTCCCAGCCTGCGTCTATGTTGAGCTCAAAGATTTCCTTTCTTCTCGTGTTCTGTGGTGCCCCGGTGTAGAGCATAAACACATTCGCGCCATATGACGCTGCTTCCCTGGCTGATGCCAGAAACATATCTTTTCCTGCCATGCCTACGTGACAGCCTAATTTTATATCACTCATATTTTTCCTCTGTTTCATTGAATCTATATATCTATTATTTCTACTATAACACTACATCCCTGATAACTCTATCTAAATATTCTAAATTTTTACTAAACATGGCAAAAGTCATTGACATAGTATCAAAAACTACATATACTATCCTTTGCAACCACATATATTAATGGCATATAATTGCAATGTATGTGATGCATAACTACAGTTAACCAATTATTATAGAAATACGAGGGTAAATATGTTTGAAATAATTGTTGACTCTGCGGCAAACATTCCTGCAGAGCTATGTAAAAAATATAAAATCAAGGTGCTATCATTTGTAAACCTTGTCAACGGAAAGGAAATGACCTGCTTTGAGCCTGACCTCACACCGGAACAGGAGCGGGCAAAGGGTAAGGAATACTATGATGCGATAAGAGAAGGTGCCGAGGTAAAGACCGGACTTATCAGCAGCGGAATCTTTGAGGATACCTTCAGGGAAATCATTGAGGCAGACAAGGATATCCTGTATTTTTCCCTCAGCAAAAACATAAGCGGCAACTACAACTCAGCCCGTGTCGCAGCCGATGCTGTCCTTGATGATTTCAGTAACGGCAGAAAAATACGCCTGGTGGATTCATTAAATGCATCCCTCGGACAGGGACTTCTCGCAATATACGCCAGCGAAATGCGTGAGAAGGGCATGAGCTTTGATGAGGTGGCTGACACGATAGAGACCTATCCTGCCAGATTAAACGGTGTGTTTACCGTGGGCAATTTAAAGTATATTGCAAGGACCGGCAGATTAAGCGGAACCACCGCTTTGGTTGGCAACATGCTAAGCATCAAGCCTATCCTAAGGGGCAGCAAGGACGGATATATTGTACAGTTCAGAAAATGTCGTGGCCGAAAAGCCGTATTAAATGAGCTTGTCAATCTGTTATGCGACAACATTACAGACCCTGAAAATCAGATTATCGGAGTGGCACATGCTGACGCATATGAGGATTCGCTCTATGTGATTGAACAGATTAAAAAGCGCATAAAGGTGCGCGATGTGATAAATACCACCTATGATTTCTGCACCGGAAGCCATGTTGGTCCGGAATCTTTAGCAGTATTTTTCATGGGAAAGGACAGAGAATTGGGAGCCTGATATCAGGCTCCCTTTTCACTTCTTTTATTCATCATCCTCACATAAAAAAGTCCCAGAACTCGCTTATTAAGCGGATTCTGAGACTTTTGATTTCTATTAATTGCAACTTCTATCTCATTTTAAGCTGCAGCTTTCTTGCTTTCTGATTTCTCACAGAGCTTCTTCACACCCTGAATTGCAACAAGTACACCAAGGATGAGCAGTAATACTGCAAATATAAGCTGTAATGAATTTCCAAGGTCAAGTCCTACAGAGAATAATGCCTTTGTAAGCTTGTAGATTGTCATGCCAAGTGCAGTAAATGTAACTGCCATCATGAATACCATTGGAATCCAGAGCATGCAGCCCTGACGCTTTGTCTTCTTTAAGAATACTGCGCAGGCAACAAGTGCAAGTACTGATAAGAGCTGGTTAGCTGAACCAAACAGTGGCCATATCTCTGCATAGCCTACCTTTGTAAGCAGGAATGCAAGTACCAGTGTGATGATTGTTGCAAAGTATTTGTTTGTCATCAGCTTGACAAATGGACTCATATTGTCATCATCTGTGTCTGAATCAAGCCAGAACTCCTGGAATGACAGACGTCCGACTCTGGCTACTGAATCAAGTGATGTCAGAGCGAAGGCTGATACAGCAAGGTTAATCAGTGTGAACACAAGTGAGTGTGGTAAACCGATTACTGACAGGAAGTTTGCGATAGCTCCTGCGAAAATCTGTGGCTGTGTTGTAAGTCCCTGAGCAGCTGCCTCTCCCTTACTGAATGATGCTACTGCGATAAGTGCAAGGATTGCAAGCATACTCTCCATAAGCATGGCACCGAATGAAACAGGAAGCATGTTCTTCTCATTCTTTATCTGCTTAGAAGCAGTACCTGATGATACAAGTGAATGGAAACCTGAAACTGCACCACAGGCGATTGTTACGAATAAGATTGGGAACAGATACTGTGGGTTTCCGTTTGCATCAGGGATTGCAAATGCTGTGAAAGCATCAAGGTTACAAGCAGGATTTGCAACAAATACACCGATTACCGCACCTACGATCATGAAGATTAACAGGTAGCTGTTAAGGTAATCACGTGGCTGAAGCAGTGCCCATACAGGTGTAACACTGGCTATAAGAATATATGCAAATATAATTATGTGCCATACGCTAAGGTTTAAATACATTGGGAAATTGAGTCCCAGTACTATAGCTACTATAAGTAATGCGATTGCAACAAGTGTGTTAATCCATTTGTTGAACTTAGAGTATTTAAGGAAGAAGCCAAGTGCAACTGCCTCTATGATGAAAAGCATTGATGTAGTTGCAACTGCTCCGTTGGCTACAACCTTTGTAACCTCGCCTGCTTTATCAGCAGCAAAGCCATTGAAGGTTCCGGCTACGACATCTGCGAAGGCTGCAACAACAAGTATACAGAACAGCCAGCAGAATAACAGGAATAATTTCTTTCCTAATTTACCGATGTACTCCTCGATGATGTAACCGATTGTACGACCCTTGTTCTTAACTGAAGCATACATAGATGCAAAGTCCTGAACAGCTCCAAAGAATACACCACCAATTAATATCCAAAGCAGAACCGGAAGCCATCCGAAAATAGCTGCCTGAATTGGTCCGTTTATTGGGCCTGCACCTGCTATAGATGCAAACTGATGTCCGAATACTACATTGGTATCGGCCGGTACATAGTCCACTCCGTCCTCCATCTCGTAGGCAGGAGTCTTGGCATTTGGATCAATGCCCCATTTGTTTTGCAGATAACGGCCATATAATAAGTATGCTCCACCGAGCACAACAATGGCTATTACCATCATTAAGATTCCACTCATATTATTACCTCTTTCTTTTGTTTATCTTAATTTTATTTGTATATTATGTTTACTCTTTTTTTAACAAATTTCAATAAATATTTTATACATAATTTATTTTTAATTTCTATAATTTTTGTTTAATTTACCAATCGGTTATAATAGGTATTCATTCTCTTTATGCTGTCTTTGTCTCAGCGGCTTCTTCTGCCTTTTTAGCAGCCATTTTGTCCTTTAATGCAAAGGCTCCGGCAAGCAGTGTGCCTGAGATTGAATGCCATGTACATGACACTGCACAGATGATGGCTGATTCAGGTGTTGAAGCAAACTGTGCTGTAGTTGTGGCAAGGTTTGTGGCAAGACCTGCATTCTGCATACCAACCTCGATAGAGATGGTTCTCTTCTTGGCTGTGTTCATGCCTACCAGCTTTCCTGCACCGTATCCGAGCAGATATCCAAGTCCGTTATGTAACAGAACTGCCGCAAAAATTACTACTCCTGATGTAAAGAACTTTGAGCCCTGTGATGATACAACACCACCTACAACGAATGCAAGACCAAGCACCGCAATACCCGGCATGACCTTCTGAGCCTCGGCAAATGCCTTTTTCTTTCCAAGCAGGTAGTTGAGTAAAAATCCAACCGCTACAGGAAAGATTACAGTCTCAATGATTGACACAAACATCGGAAGCGCCTTGATTGAGACATGTGTTCCGCTTGCAAGAAATGATACCAGAAGCGGTGTCATAAATGGTGAGAGCAATGTGGAAACTGTTGTCATTCCAACTGAGAATGCCACATCACCACCGCAGAGGTATGACATAATGTTTGAAGAAACACCACCAGGACAGCAGCCTACGAGGATAAGTCCAAGTGCGATTCCGTCAGGCAGATTCAATGCCTTTGAGATACCAAATGCGAGAAACGGCATGATAAGATACTGTGCGATTGCACCTACACATATATCAAATGGTCTCTGTGCGAGTATCTTGAAATCCTGTGTCGTAAGTGTAAGTCCCATACTAAACATGATGATTCCGATAATGATTGACTGACATGTGAACTTGTTGGATACCGGATCCACAAACAGCATCTGATTTACCCAGGCCATCAGATTCGGAACCAGAAATGTGACTACAGCGATTGCTATGACAACTATCGATGTGTAGTCTGATAAAAATTTACTTACTTTTTGTAATGCTTTCATTGTAAGCCTCCTTAACATTTTTCTGCTCACTAAAACTCTTTTATGGAATTAAAAAATCCCTTTCCAGATTGACATAATCTGAAAAGGGACGAAATAATCCGCGTTACCACCCTGATTCCACAGTGTATTACTGTGACACTCTGCATACCAGCATATGCTTTCCATATAACGGTGGACACCGGCGAGGTTTACAGACACACTTAATGCTTTCAGCCCGCTTCTTAGAGAGGATATTCCAATCTGACCATTACCTGTTCGCACCGCCCACAGGCTCTCTGAAAATAAATACAAATCGGACCTTGTTCTCATCAACGAATTTTGGTGAACATATTTATTTAAATCTTGTTTTGTATTATAGCCCTCTGACTCTATATGTCAAGAGAATGATACAAATTTGTACTATAACATTTATTTATAGCTTTTATTCATGCGCTTTATTCTTATTATTTATTCGTAATCTTTGTTGTTATACTCATCATTCCATGACTGCTGTTGCGATGTACCGTAGGAATTTTGAGTATCCCCTCCCTGCGCTGCGCCGTTTCCATACAAGTTCTGGCCGTACTGCTGGTTTGCTCCATTTCCGTACATGTTCTGGCCGTACTGCTGGTTTGCTCCGTTTCCGTACATGTTTTGGCCGTACTGCTGATTTGCTCCGTTTCCGTACATGTTTTGGCCATACTGCTGATTTGCTCTGTTTCCGTACATGTTCTGACCATACTGCTGACCGTATCCGTTTGAACCGTATGGATTATAGTAGTTATTATTACTATTGTATCCATCTCCCACATAAACAATGTTTTTGTTGAAGGCAATAATACAGATAAAAATCACATTGAGGAATATAAGTCCGCAGGCAAATCCTGCTCCCTTGCCAAACGCATGTGCCAGTCCGACACAGCAGAGGATATTCATAACCAATGCCGCAATCATTGCTGCAATAATCAGAATAACCGCAAATATCAGCATTCCCATGTGAGCCCCGATGCGGTTTCCGGCATATCCATAGGTAGAATCATAATACGACCCCATATAACTGGATGTCATAACGGAAAGTCCTGAGGCAATAATCTCATACATCAATAAAATACATCCTGCTATACTTGCGATACTTGCCACAAGATATCCCCAGAACAGCTTCTTTTTCCCTGCAATCTTAAATCTGACGTATGAGCTGTAAAACGGTACAATGGCCGCCCAGCCGGGCTCTCCTGCCTTTGCATACATAATCCATGATGCAATAATTGTCAGTACCATAACTGCCAGATTGATAAACGCCTCAAAGCCGTCAATCATACTAATAATAATATAATATATGCTCATTTTTTCTTCCTTTCATAACCAAAGTTTGTTTGTTATTCAAAGTATACATCACCACAGGTTAGAGTGCAATAATTAAAAAGCTTTTCATACTTTTCATACACTGCTTTTTGCACCCTTGACAAACCCCTTCTTAAACGGCTATAATATCGTCAATTGAAGCACAATTACATTTCAACAGGCTTTGATGGGAATAAGTACATTTCTGCAATACTTACAGAGAGCTGCCGGCAGGTGAGAGGCGCAAGGAAACAGATCTGGAATACATCCCGGAGCTTTGCACCGAACATCATACCGGATAGTTAAATATCACCGGTTCGATTAATAAGCTGCAACGTATTGGCACACGTTATAGTGCCGGAGTGTTAGCAGAATCGGCTATTTTCACTATATAATATATGTCGAATAATGTGTGACAACTCACGGAGGCATTCCTGTGCGAGCAGGATGCAAATTAAGGTGGTAACGCGAGAAATCCCCCTCGTCCTTAAATGGATGAGGGGGATATTTTATGATTAAAGGGTCAAAAGGTATCATCGATGCATGCTTGCATGCAATTCGATGT
>ERZ1027046.658-NODE-658-length-14710-cov-4.955647_pt1 | contig 14710 bp, 9 predicted proteins | sample MGYA00519431_ERZ1027046 | MGnify/ENA primary metagenome ERZ1027046 (study PRJEB26926, sample SAMN06164587) | human gut metagenome | biome: ENVO:00009003; feature: ENVO:2100002; material: ENVO:00002003 | host: Homo sapiens | place: USA | collected 2012 ...
TACACCCTAGAGTTCGTCGGCAGCGTCAGATGTGTATAAGAGACAGGTATGAGGTTGCCCGTTTTCTTGAGGCACACGATAATTATGATATTCTGACTCACGCTTATCCTGACGGTGACACCCTCGGCAGCGGATTTGCACTCTGCCTTGCGCTCCGCCAAATCGGCAAAAAAGCAAGGGTTATCACAACAGGTGTTCCGACAAAGTTTATCTATCTTCAGAAAAACATAGAGGAAGAAGATTTTACAACCGAAACGGTTGTCAGCGTTGATGTTGCGGCTGACAGCCTTCTCGGTTCAAATATGGGCAAATATATCGGCAAGGTTGATTTGTGCATTGACCACCACGGTTCAAACACATTTACCGCTAAGGAAAAGTTTGTTGACAAATATGCGGCGGCAAACTGCGAAATTCTCTACAAGCTGTTCCTCAGAATGCACATCAACTTTACAAAGGACATTGCAGACTGCCTCTACACAGGCATTTCAACCGACACCGGCTGTTTCAGATACACAAACACAACCGCCGAAACCATGCGTGTTGCCGCAAGTCTTATGGACTTTGGCTGTAACACCGCATACATAAACAAGGCGATGTTTGAAACAAAGTCGAAAAACAAAATTCAGCTTGAAAGAGCCGTTTATGAGTCAATGACCTATTGTGCAGACGGCAGGTGCGCAATAATTTACACAACGCTTGATATGCTCAAAAAGCTCAACACGGGTGATGACGAAATGGAGGGACTTTCCTCTATTCCCCGTCAGATTGAGGGTGTTCTCATCGGAATCACAATGCGTGAAAAAGAGGGCGGATTCTTCAAGATTTCCGTTCGTACAAACAATAATATCAATGCCTCGGATTTCTGTTCGCAGTTCGGAGGCGGCGGTCATCCTGCGGCGGCAGGTTGCTCAATTGAGGGAGACCTTGAAACCGTAAAGACAACGCTTGAAAAAGCTGCGGAGAAGTTTTTATCATGAGCAATCTTAACGGTGTACTGCTGATTGACAAGCCGAAGGAATTCACCTCGTTTGATGTTATTGCCGTTGTTCGCAGACTGACAGGACAGAAAAAGCTCGGTCACACTGGAACACTCGATCCGAACGCAACGGGCGTTCTGCCTGTTTTGCTCGGAACTGCAACGAAAACGCAGGATTTGATTCTCAATCATGACAAGTCATACACGGCAGAATTTCAGCTTGGCAAAACCACCGACACCCTCGACATCTGGGGTACGGTAACGGGAGAATGCGAATCTTCGGTTACAGAGGAGCAGCTTCGCAGAGTAATTCCCAATTTCACGGGCGAAATTGAGCAGATTCCGCCGATGTACTCTGCCGTACAAAAGAACGGTCAAAGGCTTTATGACCTTGCAAGACAGGGAATCGAGGTTGAGCGTGAGAGCCGAAAGGTTACTGTCTATTCTCTTTCGCTTGCGAATTTTGACGAAAAAACGCAGACAGGCACGCTTGAAATTTCCTGTTCAAAGGGAACTTATGTACGCACGATAATTGATGACATAGGCAGGGTTCTCGGTGTCGGTGCGGTTATGACGGCACTTTGCAGAACATCGGCTTGCGGATTTTCGCTTGACGAGTGCATAACGCTTGACGAGCTGAAAAGCATTTGCGAAAACGGAAATGTTGAAGAAAAACTGCGTTCCGTTGAGAGCCTGTTTATGAGTTTGGGCTATCTTGCCGTATCGTCTGCGCAGGCAAAACGATTTGCAAACGGCGGTGCGTTGAGTGCCGACAGAACATATCTTGCCAAGTCGGGGTACGAAAACGGTCAGCTTTTCAGAATGAAAACCCATGATGGTGATTTTTTAGGCATAGGCATTGCCGACAAGCCGAATAATCTCATCAAAATATATTTTCAAAACTGCAGGTAGCGTGTCGCTACGCCCAATTCGTGAAGACAGTTTGCGATAGTTCAAGCATTATCGCCCGAGCGTTGCTTTTTAATTGAAAATGGAAAATTACGGTCGGCGGTGTGCCACCGCACTCAATTCGAGAAGATAGTCAGATAAAGAAATTGCATTGATGCCCGATACAGCATTGATGCATTTTTCGTTTATATGAAAGTTATTGCACTACTTTCATCATATCAAAACATATGTGTATAAACATAACATTCCATCAAAGCGGGCGTCCGATGAACTCCCCTACAGATGAACAGAAAAATTGATAGTTAATCATTTCGTGTTTGCACACGAAATGATTGGCGAACACGGTTTGCCGCTACATTATTTTGTGCAATAAAACAATTTGTTTGCAGGATTCACTTTACAGTCATTTTGCGTCACTATAATATGGGTGTAAAATGAATTTGGAGGTATATTTTATGGAAATTCTGAAAGTTGAAAATCTTACAAAAACCTACGGAAGCGGTGAAAACCTTGTCCATGCGGTTGACGATGTTTCGTTCTCGGTTGAAAAGGGCGAATTTGTTGCCATTGTCGGTGCAAGCGGCAGCGGCAAGTCAACTCTTCTTCATCTCATCGGCGGTGTTGACCGTCCCACAAGCGGAAAAATTTTTGTTGACGGCAACGATATAAGCAAAATGAACGATGACAAGCTTGCCGTATTCCGCCGCAGACAGGTGGGCATTGTCTATCAGTTCTACAATCTTATCCCGATTCTGACTGTTGAAGAAAACATCACGCTCCCCTGTGACCTTGACGGCAGAGGTGTTGACAGAGAAAGACTTGAGATGATTCTTGATTCGTTTGGACTGCGTGCAAGAAGGAAACACCTTCCAAACCAGCTTTCGGGCGGTCAGCAACAAAGAACATCTATTGCCAGAGCGCTCATTAACAATCCGTCTCTTGTGCTTGCCGATGAACCGACAGGCAACCTTGATTCAAAGTCAAGCGAAGAGGTTATGAGTATGCTCAAAATGTGCAATCAGAGTTACGGACAGACTGTTATAATGATTACGCACAACCTCGACATTGCAAAACAGGCAGACAGAATCATAACAATCAGCGACGGCAAAATTGTTGAGGAGGTTTGATTTTATGAAACTTCTCAACAAGCTTACTCTTAAAAACCTGCGGCTTAACAAGGTGCGTACAATTGTTACAATCGTGGGAATTATGCTCTCGGCGGCACTCATCACGGTTGTTTCGGGAATGGCACTCAGCGGACGACAGACTATGATTGACGGTCAAACAACCTGGTCGGGCAATTATGATGTTGCACTTGATATTATCGACACCGCAAAAATTGATAAAATCCGACAGAACCGTAATGTTGAAAATGCCTTCTATAAAGAAAGGCTCGGATATGCCAGGACAAAAAATGCTGACGGCGAAATCTGCGATTACAGCGTTCTTGCCATGAGCGAAAATACCTACGGCAACTGTTTTAAGATAGACCTTATAAAGGGCAAGTTCCCCACAAATTCGGGTGAGGCTGTTGTTACAAAATCGTTTAAAACACAGGACGGAAAATATGTGAAAGTCGGCGATAAAATCACACTTGATGTCGGTGTTCTTACCGACAAAGACGGCAATGTCCTCGATGAGGAAGGCATTCATAATTTGTTGCAAAAAAATTTTAATAAGTGCAGCATTATTGACACGGTAAAAAGAACCTATACCGTAACGGGTATTATTGAAAGACCGAAAACGAGCGAACTCTATGATCCGTCAAATCTTTCTATGATATATACCGTGTCTGATGAAAAAGCTCCTGTCGAGGCAATCAAAACAAAGCATATGAATAAGCTGTATATCGCCTATACTCCTCAGAGCGAAAGCAATTATCTTCAAAATACAGCGGATATTTTAGGCTTTAAAGCTGATGATATGAGTAATGTAATCAGCGATGAAATTTCACCCGAAGATCAGCAGACCTCTGGAATAAATGCATACGAATTCAATTCCATACTCCTCAGTATGAAAGGCTACGGTTCAAATGAGGCAACAAATACTGTGATTTTCAGCCTTGCCGTTATTATCATTATTATAGTAATGCTTGCAAGCGTGTTTGTAATCCGCAACAGCTTTGCAATTTCAATTACCGAGAAAACGAGTATGTACGGTATGCTTGCATCAGTCGGTGCAACCAAAAGGCAAATCCGCAGAAATGTGATTTTTGAGGGCTTCATTCTCGGCTTAATCGGTATCCCTCTCGGCATACTTCTCGGACTCGGTGTAAACGCAATTCTTATTACAATACTCAACAGCGTTCTCAGTGATATGCTGAGCGGTGCAACATTTGTATTTGTAACTCCGACAATTCCGATTATTTGTGCAATCGTTCTTTCGGCTGTTACTATATTCTGTTCATCATTCTTCATTGCACTGCGTGCGTCAAGAATCCCACCGCTTGTTGCAATCAGAGGCAACAAGGATATCAAGGTAAAGAATAACAAACCGTACCGCACATCCAAGCTTACGAAAAAGCTTTTCGGTGTAGGCGGTGAAATCGCCTCAAAGAGCCTTAAACGCAGTAGGAAAAAGTATCGCACAACGGTTATTTCAATCGTTGTAAGCGTTGCAATGTTCATTGCAGTTTCGGCATTTATGGACTATGGAATGACATATACAGAGCATTACTACGGCAAAACAGACTACAGCTATATGGTTTCCGGAATTGATACAAAACAGGCTCAGACAATTGAAAAAATGCCTGAAATTGAAAATTATCTGACAGTCGGTTTACAGTACGGTCATGTGTCGGCAGATGTGCCTGTTAACGAATGCGGAGAAAATTTCCTTTATGACAATGCTGACGGTACAAAGTCATTCAGCGTGGAATTTCTTGAGTTTGAACACGATACCTTTGTTCAGATTTGCAGGGAATTAAAACTTGATTACAACAAGGTTAAGGGCGGTGTACTTGTGTATTCTCAGGTAACCCCCGATAACAGTGAGAGTGGCAACTCTTCCAAGCCAATGAAACTGTTCGGCAAAACCGCTCCGACAAAGTTTATCGTTTACGGAAATGATGATAACGGAAATGAGCTGATAGCAGGCAAATTAAAGGTTTCGTCAGTGTTTGATGAAATTCCAAAGTCGGCTGATTCTGTAATCGGCGAAGGAACAATTTTAGGTCAGGGATTGATAATCGGTGAACAGGGTGTAATCTCACCTCAGCTTGGCGAACACGAATGCTATATTACCCTCTACGCCAATACATCAGACCACGCTTCGCTTACAAACCGTATTGAGTCTATGGAAGGTGCGGACGACAGCATTTACATTTATGACTATGAAGAAATTGTAAGACAGTTCAATGCCGTTATGCTGATTGTCGGAATATTTGTTTACGGCTTCATCGGCGTTATCTCGCTTATCGGACTTACAAACATTTTCAACACAATCTCAACCAATATGCAGTTGAGGAGCAAGGAATTTGCATCGCTTAAATCTATCGGTATGACAAAGAAAGAATTTAACCGTATGATTCGCCTCGAAAGCCTTATGTACGGCATAAAATCTTTGATTATCGGTATCCCTCTCGGCGTTCTCGGTGTATTTGCAATCTTCTCGGCATTTTTAAAAGGAAGCGTTCCAATAAGCTTTGTATTCCCGTGGAAAGCGATTTTAATTAGTATTGCGGCTGTATTTATTGTGGTATGGCTGATTATGAAATACTCAATCTCAAAGGTTAATAAACAAAATATTATTGAAACAATCAGAAACGACAATATCTGAGCATCATATTCAGCCGACAGACTGTATTTTGTTGAAATTTGTTGACAATAGTTTTACACTCTGTTATAATGTAGTTGTAACAACAGATACCACAATATTTTGTATGTTTTCATTGCTGACGGGCGGATTATTGATTTAATCCGCCCGAATTTCATTTTGGAGGACTTGTTGTGAAAATTCTTCTTATTGAGGACAACCGTGCAATTTCAAAAGGACTTGTTTACACTCTTGAACAAAACGGCTTTGAGGTTGCATTGTGCGAAAATGCCGAATCAACCCTTAACTCTCTCGGCGGTGACTTTGACCTTTTTATTGTTGATGTATCGCTTCCCGACGGCAACGGCTTTGAGCTTTGTGACGAGATAAAAAGAGTGTGCGAAACTCCCGTGATTTTTCTCACCGCACTTGACGATGAGGACAGCATTGTAAAAGGCTTTGACCTCGGAGCGGAGGATTACATAACAAAACCGTTTTCAAGCCGTGAGCTTCTTGCAAGAATTAAACGAATTACCAAAAAGCTCGACAAAACTATGGCTATGAATTTTGGCGACATCAGCATTGACTTTGACAAAAAACAGGTTTGCAAAAACGGCAATCCCGTTGTGCTTACGGCGCTTGAGTACCGTCTGTTTGCAATGCTTGCCAAAAACAGCGGCAAGGTGCTGACCCGTGAACAGATTCTTGAACGCATATGGGATTTGTCGGGGAATTATGTTGAGGACAACACGCTGACCGTGTACATAAAAAGACTTCGCAAAAAACTTGATACAAATATGATTAAAACCGTAAAGGGCCTTGGTTACAGGCTGGAGGTATAATGAAAAACACATCAAAATTTCTTGCGGTAATGCTTGCGATAACGGGGCTTTTCTGTTGTGCCGTTGCAGTAGGCATCGGTGCAGGCTTTAACGCTGTTCGTGAAAGCACGGATAAAAAGATAATTGCCGTTGCGGAAAAGGTTAGGGAACAATATCCCGACATTTCGGAAAAGGAGCTTGCTCAAATTTTGAACAGCGACACTGCCGGCATAAAAGGCGACTTTGCAAAGTACGGAATAAAATCCGACAGTGGCTGGGTTGACATTCAGAGCGGAAGTTATGCAACAATTACAATTGTGATTGCAACCGCAGGTGTTTGTGTGTTCGGAATTTTGCTCTGCGTTGTGTTCATAAGATACTGTAAAAAGCAAAAGCGACAGCGACTTGAAATTGTAAAATGTCTTGAAAAAATAAACAACCGAGAGTACGACCTCGACCTTGACGGCTCAACCGACGACGATATGTCACTGTTAAAGCAGGAGATTCAAAAAACAACGGTAATGCTTCGTGAGTATGCCGACAATTCAATGCGAGAGAAAGAAATCCTCAAAAATTCGCTTGCCGACATTTCACATCAGCTTAAAACACCGTTGACTTCAATTTTGATAACAACCGAAAATATCCTTGATGACGATGATATGCCCGTTGAAATCAGACGGGATTTTGTTATGGATATAGCGCATAATGCCCATTCGATAAATTTCCTTGTAAAAAGTCTGCTTACGCTCTCAATGCTTGATTCGGGAACTGTTGAATTGAAGTTCGGAGATGTGTCGGTTGAAAAAATAATTGACGAGTGCATTTCACGCACAGAGGTTCTTGCCGATATCCGTGATGTGAGAATTGAAAAAACCGTCAAAAATGATTTTAATCTTAATTGCGATTTTCGCTGGATTTGCGAAGCGGTTTCAAACATTGTAAAAAACTGTATTGAGCATACCGACGGCGGTTATGTCAGAATTTCTGCCGAAAGGAACAGCATGTATTCGGAAATCACCATAAGCGACAACGGATGCGGAATCAGCCCGAAGGATTTGCCCCACATTTTTGAGAGGTTCTATAAAGCACGAAATTCATCCCCGTCAAGCGTCGGCATAGGTCTGTCGCTTGCAAAATCAATTGTTGAAAAAACAGGCGGATATATTACCGCAGATTCCAAACTCGGCGTAGGCTCAACCTTTAAACTCAGATTTTTGAATGTAAGACTCAGATAAGATAAAAATTAAAAAGCGAAAATTGCGGTCGGAAATAAAGTTTTGTTAAGTACAAATCTTATTATTCCCGACCGTATTTATGTAATTTTCGGCAGGGGGGCAATTGAAACTGTCTTTATAAATAAAAACAGAAGAGCGACAAGGGTAATTTTGCATAAAATTCCAGTGTAAAGATTGTGTAACTTGCTATTTTTACAAAATAAAAGGATTATGTGTAGTTTTTGTGAGAGTTTTGTGATAAAATCAAATTGTCTAGGGATGTTTGACCCTACGTTTTAAAAGCTTTGAAAGGAGTAATCAAACAATGAAAAAAAGAAGTATGAAGAGAGCGCTCAGTGCCGTTTTGACACTTTGTATGGCTCTCCCCGGTGCTTCCGTAGCATTTGGTTCGGCAAGTGCTGCAACAGTTTCCGATGACAGCAGCACATCTGCATCATCAACTGCCGCAGGTTCACTTGTTGAAGATGACGGCTTTACATGGGATAATGCCAATGTGTATTTCCTGCTTACCGACCGTTTTAAGAACGGAAACACCGCAAATGACCATTCATACGGCAGAACACTTGACAAGGACGGCAAACCGCTTGAGGGCTGGGATACAAACCCCGGTACATTCCACGGCGGCGACTTTGCAGGTGTTACTCAGTCAATTGAAGAGGGTTATTTTGATAACCTCGGTGTAAACGCAATTTGGATCTCAGCTCCGTATGAGCAGACTCACGGCTATTGTGATTCAGGTAAGGGCTTTGCTCACTACTCATATCACGGCTACTATGTTCTTGACTATACCGAAACCGATGCAAACTTCGGTACAAAAGAGGAGTTCAAAACTCTTGTTGACACAGCGCATGAGCACGGTATCAGAGTTATCATGGATATCGTAATGAACCACACAGGCTACAACACCGTTGCAGATATGGAGCAGTTCGGCTTCGGTACTCTCCTTGACGGTGCGTTAGACTTCAAATACAAGCTCACAGATGTAGGTGAAGTAAACGACCACATTGACTATAAAACATCAGAAGAAGACTGGGGCAAATGGTGGAGCAATGACTGGATCCGCAGCGGTCTTCCCGGATATACAGAGGGTGCCGGCGGTGATCTTACAATGTCACTCAGCGGACTTCCCGACTTCAGAACAGAGCAGACAAAGGATGTTACAATTCCTCCGATCCTCAAAACAAAGTGGACTCAGGAAGGTACATATGCTCAGAAGCTCGCAAAATACGGTGACAAAAACACAGTAACAGGCTACCTTTCAACCTGGCTTTCAGAGTGGGTTAGGGAGTACGGTGTTGACGGTTTCCGTTGCGATACTGCAAAGCATGTTGATAAGGCTTCTTGGAACCAGCTCAAGCAGGCTTGTGTTTCTGCTCTCAGAGAGTGGAGATCCAACAACAAGGGCAAAGCAGGTGCTGACTGGAAAGAAGATTTCTGGATGACAGGCGAGCATTGGGATCACGGTGTAGGCTACGACACATACTATTCCGAGGGCGGCTTCGACTCAATGATTAACTTCGCAGTTACAGGCGGCGGTGCTCTTGCAAGCGGTAGTGTTGCAAACACATATCAGGGCTATGCAGACAAGATCAACACAAAGGAAGGCTTTAACGTTCTTTCATTTATGTCATCACACGATGAAACACTTACCCGTGGCGATGAGAACACAATGCTTTACAATGCGGCTGCATTCCTCCTTCTCCCGGGCGGAGTTCAGATTTTCTACGGTGACGAAACCAACCGTCCTCTCTATCCCGGCGTTGCATTTGACGGTTACGGCGGATCGGGTCACGCACTCAGAAGTGATATGAACTGGAACGACATGGACAAAACTCTTCTTGCTCAGTGGCAGAAGGTTGGTCAGTTCCGTAACAAGCACGTATCTATCGGTGCCGGCGCAAATGTTAAGCTCTCAGCTACAAGCGGTGTTGCTTTCGGCCGTACATACGATAAGAACGGCGTAACAGATCAGGCAGCTGCAGTAATCGGCTGTAACAAAAATTCAAGCGTAACTGTTGATGTTTCAACTCTTTGGGAAGACGGCAGCTATGTAATCAATACTTATGACAACTCATCTTCAGTTGTTACTGACGGTAAGGTAACTTTCAACAGCGGTGTAAACGGCACAATCCTTATGGAAAATGCTGACGGTCAGCCGCTTGTATCAATCACAGGCGAGCCGAAGTTCTACGGCACAGAGCAGGTTACTGTTTCTCTCAAGGAATGCGACAGCGCAAAGGTTTCTGTTGACGGCGGTAACAAGTTTGTTGTTAAGGACGGCGACACATTCACAATCGGTCAGACAGCTTACAAGAACGATACAATCGAAGTAACTGTTGAGGCTACAAACGACAAGGCAAGCTCAGAGGCTAAATTCACATTCCTCAAGCTCGGCGAAAACGACGAAAAGCCTACAACCAGCCCGACACAGAGCACAACTGTTCCCGGTTCGACAGCAAGTCAGACATCAAAGCTTACAATCAAGAGCACAGCAGGCGCTCCGAATGTTTACGCTTGGACAGGTGCAAGCACAGCACTCAACGGTGCATGGCCGGGTCAAAAGGCAGCAGCCGTTTCAGGTCAGGCAAACACATATGAACTCACACTTCCTGTTTCAGCTGACAAGTCATTCAGCGTTGTTCTCAACAACGGCAGCGGCTCACAGTCAGGCGATATCACAGGTCTTTATGACGGTGCTGTTCTCGAAATTCAGAACGGCAACTACGCATCGGTTAAGACAGTAACCAACGGTAATCAGCAGGGAGGCGGCGGCGAGCCAGAGCCTGCAGAGGGTTCTGTTTCCGTAACAATTAAGCCTTACAGCCCATCTGCAAGCTACAAAATTTACGCTTGGAATGATACACAGAAGCTCACAGGCGCATGGCCGGGCGTTGCTCTTACAGAAAAAGATTCTGACGGCAACTATGTTGTTAAGTTCGATAATGTTGACGAAGTAAGCATTATTCTCAGCAGCGGTTCAGGTCAGACAGCAGATATCACAGGCGTTAGAGATGGCGCTACAATCGAAATTACAAACGAAGGTTGTACAACATACAAGCTTACATCAAAGCCAATCGTTGTTTCACCTTATGAATCACTCAAGAAAGAAGCAAGAAAGATTCTTGCTATGACAGCATCAGACTACACAGCAGAGAGCTGGGCAAATGCTCAGAAGGTTCTCAAGTCAGCCGAGGCTATGATTAAAGCAGGCGAAGACGCTACAACAGCTGAAGATATGAATGCTATGATTGCAGACCTCAAGTCAGCTCAGAAGGCACTTGTACTTGCTCCTGCAACACTCACATATGCAGTTGCAGGCAAGAGCGTTGTATCAGGTGTTACAGCCAGCGCTGCAAAGGTAACTGTTACAGTTGACGGTAAGACATATACTGCTACTGCAGACGATGTAACAGGTGCATTCACAGTTGCAACATCAGCTCTCAAGAAAACAAGCACAATCAAGGTTGACGCAACAAGAAACGGTGTAAACGGCACATATTCATATGCTATGAAGAACGGCGACATTGAAAACGGATTTGTTCCAACATCTCCTACACTTCCGACACAGCCTACTACTTCAACTCAGCCAACAACAGCTACTCAGCCGACTGCACCTACACAGCCAACAACAGCTACAGAGCCGACTACTGCTCCTGCTCAGAAGCTCACAGTAAACGCTACTTCAAATTACTTTGGTTCTGCATCAAAGACAGTAAGCACTGACGGCAAGAAGGTAACTGTTCTCTACAAGCTCAACTCAAACATGGGCGTTGTTGACGGACAGTGGGCTGTTAAGTATGATTCAAGCAAGCTCAAATTCAACATGGCTGATAACAAGGCAGACGGCAAGCAGACAATCATGCCTTCACAGTCAAACCTTATTCACAATGCTTACAGCAATGTAATTAAGGGTGTATTTACTAACCCACAGGTGCCTACTCAGTACAACGGAGATACATTTATCTCACTCACATTTGAGGTTATCGGTTCAGGTACTGCAAGCGTATATCTTGACACACAGTACCTTACATTAGGTTATGTAAAGGGCAACAAGCTTAATCAGGCATCTGTTGTAAATAACAGCAAGGTTTGCGATGTAACAGGCATTGCAGGCTTTGAAAAAGTATCAGTAAACGCATCAACGGTATTTGTCGGCGATGTAACCCTTGGTGATGTTAACATGGACGGCGACATCACAGTTGTAGATGCAACCGAAGTTCAGAGGTATGTTGCTCAGCTCGTTGCATTCACAAACGACCAGTTTACTGCTGCCGATGTTGACCATGACGGCACAATCACAGTTAAGGATGCTACTACTATTCAGAAGTTTGTTGTAGACCTCATCAGCAACTTTTAATAAGTTTTAAAGCAATTGACATATCGTTCCGTTTAGTCGATATAGTAAGGAATGCCCCTCACAAAATGTGAGGGGCATTTTTTGTACAGCTTTTTAAATAGAAAATGGCAGACAACCGTGTGATTGTCTGCCATTTTGTCATGATGAATTTAAAATTACCGATTATGCTTTTACAAGAACCTTTGTAATTTCGCTGATGTACATTTTATGGAAGTCGTTGTCATACCACTTGTCAACGCTTTCACGGTCGGCAATGCTTTCGGCATTAAGACTTTGAGCGTACATTTTTTTGCATTCAAGAACAAGCTTTGCCTCTTCAAAATATACAGAACCGTTTTCCGTGAACGCAGGAGTAAGACCTGTTTCCTTTACCTTGTCATAATCCTTGCCGCTCTTTGAACCGCAGAATTTGAGGGCATCTCTGTACTTTTCATCAAAAAAGCTCATTGTATAGCGGTCGCCGTTCTCCATAAACGCAAATGTATATCTCTGCGGACGAATAAAGGTGAATACAACGGGCTTACCCCACATAATGCCTACACCGCCCCAGCTTATCGTCATTGTGTTGAATCTTTCTCTGTCGCCTGCCGTAACAAGCGCCCAGTCGTCACCGATAAGCTTAAATGGACTTTCAACAATTTCTTTCGGATTTATCTCTTTGAATGCTGACATATAGATCTTCCTTTCAACAATTGTGTTTTATATAATATGCTTTCAAAATTCTATTTTGAATAGACTGCATCATTTTTTGCCAGAAGATAGACACAGTATTGATTCATACTTATGCCCTCTTTTTTTGAATGTTCGGCAAGTGAGCGGTGCAGACTTTTCGGGATTCTCAACTTGAATTGTCCCGAATATTCTTCAAGGCTGTCGGGTTCGTGAATTACAACTCCGCTTTCAAAGGCGGCTTCAAACCAGGCTTTTTTAGCGTTCTCTGCATTTGCAACAGCCGATTCAATCGTATCACCGTAGGCTATGCAACCCGGAAGCTCGGGAAATGATACAACAAAACCGCCCTCGTTCTTGTCCTCGACAATTTCCATACGATATGACATTGCAAGATAATCGTTAAGTGTTTTCATCATCTTTCGCCTCACTTTCAACAATTTGTCTTAATGTCTGTTTTCGTATTTCCGAATAATATTATAAATGGTATCACATACGGTGTCAACAGGTTTTTGAAGTGATTTCAGCCGTTTTCACAAAATGAAAAATATGCAAAATGGGTGTATATGTATGTATGAATATGCATAAATGGATGAATAAAATGAATATTCATTTTTTGTGCATATATACATTTTTCAGAAATTCAGGGGAGAATGTGACATGTCAACCGCCAAAAACACTGATAATACAGCGAAAATAAAGCAGATTTCGGTCAATTTGTACCCAAAAATGCAATTTTGAAAAAACATTGAATATTTATTCAAAAAACACTTGATTTTTTTAAAACAGAGTGTATAATGTAAGAGTAATAAAAATTAAGTAAAGGAAACACCGACATAAAATGTTTCCAAATTTCGGAGGAATCAAAAATGGCTGACAATAAGATTAAAAAGGTAGTTCTTGCATATTCAGGCGGTCTTGATACTTCAATCATCATTCCGTGGCTTAAAGAAAACTACGACAACTGCGAAGTTATCGCTGTTTCGGGTGATGTTGGTCAGGGTACAGAGCTTGACGGTCTTGAAGAAAAGGCTATCAAAACAGGCGCATCAAAACTTTACATTGAAGACCTCAACAAGGAATTTGTTGACGAATATATCATTCCCACAGTAAAAGCAGGTGCTATTTACGAGGGCAAGTACCTCCTCGGCACATCTTTTGCTCGTCCTATCATTGCAAAAAGACTCGTTGAAATTGCAAAAGCCGAAGGTGCTGACGCAATTTGTCACGGCTGTACAGGCAAGGGTAACGATCAGGTTCGTTTTGAACTTGCTATCAAAGCTTACGCTCCCGACATGAAGATTATCGCTCCTTGGAGAACATGGGAATTCAAGAGCCGTGAAGATGAGATTGAATATGCTGAAAAGCACAATATTCCGCTCAAGATTAACCGTGAAACAAACTACTCAAAGGATAAGAACCTCTGGCACTTGAGCCACGAAGGTCTTGACCTTGAAAATCCTGCAAATGAGCCGATGTACAATAAGGAAGGCTTCCTTGAACTCGGTGTTTCACCTGAGCAGGCTCCCGATAAGGCAGAATATATAACTCTTACATTTGAAAAGGGTGTTCCCACAAAGCTTAACGGCGAGGCTATCGACAGCGTTGAACTCATTAAGGAACTCAACAAAATCGGCGGCAGAAACGGCGTCGGTATCACAGATATCGTTGAGAACCGTCTTGTTGGTATGAAGGCTCGTGGCGTTTATGAAACTCCGGGCGGTACAATCCTCTATGCTGCTCACGCAAAGCTTGAGGAAATCTGCCTTGACAAGGACACACTCCACTACAAGCAGAATGTTGCAAATGCTTTTGCAGAACTCGTTTATGACGGCAAGTGGTACACACCCCTCCGTGAGGCTCTCTCAGCTTTCGTTGACAGCACTCAGGAGTATGTAACAGGTGATGTAAAACTTAAACTCTATAAGGGCAACATCATTGACTGTCTCTTATACACATCTCCGAGCCCACGAGACACTCGCTAATCTCG
>ERZ1027046.672-NODE-672-length-14513-cov-11.837529_pt1 | contig 14513 bp, 9 predicted proteins | sample MGYA00519431_ERZ1027046 | MGnify/ENA primary metagenome ERZ1027046 (study PRJEB26926, sample SAMN06164587) | human gut metagenome | biome: ENVO:00009003; feature: ENVO:2100002; material: ENVO:00002003 | host: Homo sapiens | place: USA | collected 2012 ...
GCCTTGCGGGACCGGCCTGAAAAACAACTATTTTTGCCGCAAGAAATGAGGATGATGGATTCCTTCCTTCTATCTATTGTCTGTCCGGTGAGAATTTAGATTCCATGCAGCTTTTCTGTCTTTGGTATGTTTGGAGAAATATTCAAGGATATGAAATGAGAACGGCAATACGTGATGTTGCGGAAGGAGCAGATATGGGATTGGAAACAGGAAGCGTGCCCGGGCTTTCATGCAGTTTATACGGCGGTGTTGATTTTGGGGAGGATTACAGGGAAGTGACAGGAAAGTCGGCCGTTCCGGAGAAATTGTATGTGTACGTTGTTCCTTCCGAAATACGGAGTCTTTTAAAATCATGGAAGACCTCATTCGGGAGTGTGTCTCGATATTTGCCTGAGACAAAATTATAAGTCGCCTATTCATGGATAAGTATTTGGAATATATCAACGACATGCTACGATGCAATAAAGAGAATCGGAACGGCAGACTGAAACTCGCAATCTGCTGATAATGCGGACTATTCTAAAACAAGTGTGGAAAACTTGAAGACATCCGACGGAAAACCTTGGAAAAAGAAGAACCGGACAAAGTCTCCGCCTTCAAAATAATGCTCTATTATGCCACAGGTGCGGCATTACTTGTCATTCCGGATTGGCTTCCCATGAAATCCACCGCCCGCCATCAAGAAAACGGCCGGTGCCATATGGCAGGTAATCGTAGCGACAGCCTGTCTTTGGAACCCGTTGTCACCCTAAAGGATTTTACTGATATATTATTATGTCAGTCCTTTTTCAAATCAAAATACAGCAAACGGGTTTTCAAAGGTTCATCTTGCGGAATATCATAATATTGCTTTTCTATCACGTCTGTTTTATAGAGTGGAACGAAACCGTTTCTTTCATAATACCTGAGAATCTTTTCCTCATTGTATGCATCCACCACGATAAAACGGCATCCTGTCTTGTTGTCCTCATGACGGAACCAGTCTTTTATGAAAGCCATCAGTTGCCGTCCTACGTGGCTTGATGTACCCTGATATTCCAGGTTGACCCCCAGTCTTCCTATCAGCACGGCCGGATAGCTGCGTCCACGTTTAGGATTTACAATATTGCGTTGCAGCCTGTTTTTATCATTGGGGGATATTAATCTGGTCTTGATACTGTCATTGGACAAGGTAAACAAGGCCACAATACGATGCGGGATTTCAGTCGTCACCCAACAATATGTTTTCCCAAGGAGTTCATCCGCATACAGATCGGCATCATTGAGAAAAAAATCATCAAGGTCATTCTCGCCACAAGTGAAAGGAAGGCAATTCCTCCGTACTTCCTTGTTATAGGCAAGCATGACACAATCATCATATAAAGAAATACCGTCCATTGCTGTTAATTGAACCGGAATGAACGGGATTTCTCCAATACTTTTCGCAACCGTTTCTTTGCCTCCACTGATAACCGGGGTGTTACCTTTGCGGCGTTCTTGTCTGCACTGCGTACGAAATCTTCCGCCGTAACGCCCTCCAAAACCGGAATGTTCTTGATAGTTATAGCCATAATATTATTTTTTGCAAAAATACAACTTTGTTGTTATACAGCCAAATAATAGCCCGTCTTCCACTCTTTTTTCCGGAATGTTCCTCCATATCCGGAAAAGTCTGTGTCACGCCACCCGTTGCGGTAAGCCGTTTTTCTCAAGGAAAGGGCAGGCAATACCGGCGGACGTGGATATGGGCAAAACAACCCGCATATGCAATGCAGAGGGAGCAGGAGAGCCTTCACCACAGCCGGAGAGAAAAGTGGTTTCATGCCGGGGTACGGCATGAAAAGGGGGCTCCCGGACAGTTCTTTTCCTTGTCGCACATGCACTACGTCGGTCGCAGTTTTCGCCTTCTGAATCCCTCTTACGTCCGTCCCTGCGCTTTCGGAGCGTTTTTCCGGCAGAAAATTTCGCCGTACGGAAATTTTCTGCCGGAAACCGAAGGGAAAACGCGGAGTCCCGCAGGGACGGACGAACTTTGATGAGGAAGGGGAAAATCATCCGTTTCATAAATACCATTTCCTCAGATGGCATCGCATATTTCCTTCTCCATCTTTTCCAGCTTATGGGACAGGATTTCCATGTCGCTGCTGATCTTCTGGTTGGTTATCCGGGCATATATCTGGGTGGTTTTCAAATCCGTATGCCCCAAAAGACGGCTTACGGTCTCGATGGGTACACCGTGCGAGAGCAGCACGGTGGTGGCGTTCGTATGCCGGGCCACATGATAGGTCAGCCGTATCTTGAAACCGCACTGCCTGCCAAGTTCCTTCAATATGGTGTTGCATCTGCCGTTGCTCGGTACCGGAAATACATGACCGTCCTTGGACAGTCCCTTATACTTCTCTATGATGCGCTTGGGCACGTCCAGCAGGCGGATGTTGGACTCGGTGTTTGTCTTGCGACGGCGGGTGATGATCCAGAGGTTGCCGTCGAAGAAGGTCTGGAGCCGGTCGGTCGTCAGTGCCTTCACGTCCGCATATGCCAGTCCGGTGAACACAGAGAAGATGAAGAGGTCGCGTACCAGTTCGCAGGTCCCGCTTTTCACCGGGGTCTCCATCAACGTCTGTATCTCACGCTCCGTCAGGTAGCCTCGGTCAACGCTCTCGGGGGAATTGATGTACCCGGCGAAGGGGTTGAAGGGAAGCGCACCGCTGTTGCGGGCGATGGAGATGACGTGCTTGAGCCCGATCATGTAACCCCATACGGTATTGGTGCGGCATTTCTTCTCCGTACGCAGGAAATACTCGAAGTTGTTGATGAAGGTCAGGTTGAGTTCCTTCAGGGGGATGTCGTCACGGCGGTATACTTTCGGGACGAACTCGCAAAGGTGCCTGTATATGGTACGGTAGCGGTTGTATGTTCCCTGCACGCGGCTGTGTCCCACTTTCTTGATGAACTCCTCGTTGTGCTGCTCGAAGAGCTTCAGCAGCGTCTCGCGTTTCACGCCCAGCCCGAGGCAGGCGTCCCTCAGCCTGGCGGCGGTGACATAGCCGTCGGACTGCATCAGTTCCTGGTAACGGCGGTTCACGTCCACGCGTATCCGGTCAACCGCCGCATTGATTTTCTGCGCCTCGGCGCTCTTGCCCGTGGCACGTGCCGTTTTCACGTCCCAAAGTTTCGGGGGCACGTCCAGCTTGCAGCTGAACTGCTTGATTTCGCCGTCTACCGTAAGACGGCACATCAGGGGGAGATAGCCGTTGGCTCTCTCGCTGCCCTTCTTCACGTAGAAGAGGATTTTGAAGGTCGATCTGCTCATACTCGTTTTCATACTTTTTTGATCGTTACAAAGTTAATATCAAGCGAGTTGTCCTCAGGTATGAAAAACTGTGCAAATTACTGAAATAGAATCTGTTGTGCCGTTTCTTGTTCCTGTTATATCAGTAACGATATGGGAACTGAAGTCTTTCGCAGCTTTTATCGGACCTCCTTTTTCAGCTTATGCAGTATTATGAGTTAAACACCTAACCACTTAATAGACTGCATTTTTGCTGTATTATCATCAACCTTGCTTTTTCTTTCTGCGTTTACTTTATGAAATGAATTATCACGTTCCATACTGCATGAGATGCACATGTCAAGCACAACGAGATGTGCATCTCGGACAACATGAGATGTACATCTCAAGCATACAATCTCTATTGTTTCAGGAAAAGAAGTAAGGAGATACAAACGGAAAGAAGATACTGTTGAAAGACAACGCGGAAAAATAAAAGGCCGATAGCTTGTTTCATGCTATCGGCCCTTTTACTATGGTTCTAAAGGTCTAAAAGACCTTGTCGTATCACTTATTCGGAGTCTCCCACTTCTTGGTATCCGTACAAACCACGTTCACCGTTTGGTCACCCGTCTGGATGCGGAAGTCACCTTTCTCCAAAATCCACTTGCCATCATAGCCTACGAAAGCAAGGTCGGAGCCTTTCAGTTTCAGAGTCACGGTCTTTGTCTCGCCCGGTTTCAGTTCCACTTTCTCGAAAGCGCGAAGACGGCGGGTATCGGGAGTAAGGGAGGCAACGAGGTCACTGCTGAAGAGCAACACGCTCTCCTTGCCGACACGGTCACCGGTATTCTTCACATCTACAGTGAAAGTAAGCACATCATCAGCGGTAAAGTCCGACTTATCCACCTTGAGGTTACTGTATGCAAAAGTAGTATAACTCAATCCATAACCGAACGCCCACTGTACAGATACTTGCGCATCGTAGTTATAAGCACCTTCCATCTGCTTGCCGATGTGTTCGCACGGTTTGTAGTCGTACGTAATCAGAGAGTTGATTTCCTTCGGATAAGTGAAAGGCATCTTTCCGCTGAAGTTGGCGTCACCGGCAATGAGGTTTGCCAACGCATCACCGCCGTAGTTGCCCGGAAGCATAGTATTGACAACAGCCTTAGCCAAAGGCTCGATGTCAGCAATCAGGCGAGGACGACCTTCGTTCAACACCAGAATGATGGGCTTCCCGGTCTTGGCAAGAGCCTTCACCAAATCGAGCTGGTTCTGGGAGAGGAAGAGGTTCGTCAGGTTACCCGGAGTCTCGCAGTAAGAGTTCTCACCGATGCAGGCAACGATGTAGTCGGCACCGGCAGCGGCAGCTACAGCTTTCTCTATCTCCGGAGTGTTTTCTTCCCACCAGTTGCCACCTTGCTTATAAGTGACACCGGCTTCGTAAATGATATTGTCCGCACCGAATTTATTGGTGAAGGCTTCAAGAATCGTATTGTATTGGCTTGCATGCTCGTCGGCCTTGTCGCCCTGCCATGAATAGGACCAGCCACCGTTGAGGCAACGCATGGAATTGGCATTCGGACCGGTAACCAGCAGTTTCTTGCCTTTTGCCAACGGCAATATACCGTCTGTATTCTTCAGGAGTACCAAAGACTCTTCGGCAGCCTGCAATGCAGCAGCGGCATGTTCCGCACTACCGAACAACGGGAAGTCTTTCAAGTCATAATAGGGCTTTTCAAATAGGTTGAGACGGTACTTCAAACGCAGCACACGACGTACAGCATCGTCTATACGGCTCATGGGAACTTCACCTTCTTCCACCAGCTCCTTCAAGAGTGTACAGAACTTCCAGTCGTACGGGTCCATAGACATGTCGATACCGGCATTGATGGCGAGCTTGATGGCTTCCTTCTTGTCCTTGGCAATGTGGTCGCGGCTATAAAGGTTGTTGATGTCCGCCCAGTCGGTCACGATCATACCGTCCCAGTTGAGGTCTTCTTTCAGCCACTTGGTCAGCAGCTCATAGTTGGCATGGAAAGGCAGGCCGTTGTTCATGGCGGAGTTCACCATCACGGAGAGGGCACCTGCCTTCACCATTTCCAGATAAGGAGCAAAATGCTTCTCACGCATATCCTGCTCGGTGATGGAAGACGGCGTACGGTCCTTACCGGAAACGGGGACACCATAACCCATATAATGCTTCATACAAGCGGCAACGTTGTTCCCGCCAATCAGGTTGGGGTTCTCTCCCTGGAAACCGATAACGGCTTCACGTCCCATTTCGGCATTGACGTAGGCGTCTTCACCATAGTTTTCCCACATACGCGGCCAGCGCGGGTCACGCCCGAGGTCGGTCACCGGGGCATACGTCCAGGGAATGCTTCCCGCCTTTGTTTCATAAGCGGAGATGCGTGCACCTTCACGTGTCAGTTCACGGTTGAAGGTAGCTCCCATATTGACGCCTTGCGGGAAGAAAGTACCACCCAGCGTATAGGTAGTTCCGTGTATCTGGTCTACACCGTACACACAAGGAATACCCATCACCTCCATGGATTTCTCCTGAATGCGTTTGATGATTTCCTGCCACTTCTCCACGCTCTGTGCCACACCGTTGGGCACGTTCAAGATGGAGCCTACTTTGTATTTTCCGATGACAGAGTCGAGCATCGCCTCATCCAACTGGAAGCCCTTGGCATTCTCAATGCCTTGGATACGCATATAGAGCTTCATCATCACATCCTGCGAAGGCATCTCCTTGCCCAGCTTGAATTCCTTTTCAAGCTTGTATCTCTTGATGATTTTTTGCAGGTCCTTCACCGTGATGTTCTTCGGGTCGAGGCCGGCAAAGGGATTGGCGCGTTTCTGCAGGAGGTCGATAGTGAGTTCGCACATCTGACCGACTTTCTCGTCAAGCGTCATCTTCTTCAGCAAAGTCTCAATCTGCTGTTCTATTTTCTCGTCTCTTGGAATGGCAGGCGCAACAGTGGTCTGCGCCGTAGCAGTAAGCACTAACCCTGATAGGGCTAAAGATAAGATTAACTTTTTATTCATGGTTGTGATATTGGTTTATAATAGTTGCACTATCTGTTTATACGAGGCACAAAGATAAGAACATCCTGCCATACCAAAGGGTACAACAGGATGTTTTTTAGGGTATGATTTGTTATCTTTTCAGACAATCCTACTCTCATCTCTTCAAGAGGCTCATCGGTTCCTGAAGTTTCAAGATGTTGTTCGTCTTCTGCGTTGCGGCAGCTACTTCAGCCTCCAGCGTAGCCTTGATGTCGCGTGAGGAAGCCCCAACGAGGAACTTGTAGTTTCCGGGAGTTACCACCCATGCCGATGCAGCCTCATCATAGGAAGCCAGGTCGGCAGCATTCACTTTCAGCGTCACCACAGTAGCTTCACCCGGTTTCAGTTCCTTGGTCTTGGCAAAAGCTTTCAGTTCCTTTTCGGGTTTGTTGGCGTCTGCAGCATCGGGAGCGGATACATAAAGCTGAACCACTTCCTTACCTGCTACCTTACCGGTGTTCTTCACCTCTACAGATACGGTATAGACGCCGTTGTCTGACTTGACAGCAGCCTTGTCGTAAGCAAAAGTAGTATAGGAAAGACCGTAACCGAAAGGATAGGAAACCTGCTTGCCGAAGGTATCGAAGTAACGGTAACCCACGTAGATATCCTCCTCATAATTGGTATAATCCACATCCTTCACGTCGTTCTTCTTCCCGCCCTTGTTCACGAGGTCGGTGCTCACACGCATGTCTATCGGGAAGTTGGCGGAAGAAGCGGCATCTTCAAACTTCACCGGGAAAGTCATTGTCAGCTTGCCCGAAGGAGAAGCCTTGCCACTCAGCACGTCAGCCACACTGTTTCCTCCTTCCTGGCCTGCCTGCCATGCACAAAGGATGGCATCGGGAACAGACTTCCAAGAAGCAGTTTCAATCACACCACCGATATTAAGTACCACCACTACCTTCTTTCCGGCAGCGTGGAAAGCATCGGACACTGCTTTCAACATGCTCTGCTCCTCTTTGGTGAGGTTGAAGTCGGCTACCATACGGTCGAGAAACTCACCGGAGGTACGTCCCAGCGTCACCAGTGCCACATCGGCCTTGGCAGCCTGCTCGCGGATGACTTGTGCGGAAACAGCCATCTCAGCCGGACGGGTATCGGGCATGAACCACTCTTTCTTATCTTTGGACAGACGTTCTTTCTCGGTTTTCAGGTAAGCTTCATAGCTATTCTTCAGCGCTTCATCCACCACATAGCCGGCATTCTTCAAGCCGTCCAATAGCGAAACGGTATAAGCGCGGTTCACGTTGCCCGAACCTGTACCGCCTGCAATGAAATCGTAGGAAGTGCAACCGAAGAGTGCCACGTTCTTCACGTCGGCAGCCAGCGGCAGAGCACCGTTATCGTTCTTCAGCAATACCATGCCTTCCGTTGCCGACTGGCGAGTAACGGCAGCATGCGCCTTCAAATCAGGCTTGTTGGAGTATTTATATCCCTTGAAGTGGGGAGTCTGGAGAATCATCTCCAGAATACGCTTCACATTCTGATTGAGGATGGCTTCGTCCAACGCTCCGTCCTGCACACCCTTCACGATGGCTTCGTACTGCTTGGGCAGACCGGGCTGCAACATGTCGTTGCCTGCCACCATCTGTGCCACGGCATCCTTGCCGCCAAACCAGTCGGTCATCACCATGCCCTTGAAGCCCCATTCGTCGCGCAACATCGTTGTCTGCAACTCCTTGTTTTCCGAAGTGTAGACACCGTTCAGGTAGTTGTATGAGGACATCACGGTCCAAGGAGCGGATTCCTTCACGGCAATCTCGAACCCTTTCAAGTAGATTTCGCGCAAGGCGCGTGGAGATACATGCGCATCCGTAGCCATACGGTTGGTTTCCTGGTTGTTCACAGCAAAGTGCTTGATACTGGTACCCACACCGTTGCTCTGCACACCACGTACGTAGGCGGCGGCAATCTTACCCGACACCAACGGGTCTTCAGAATAATACTCGAAGTTACGTCCGCAAAGCGGGTTACGGTGAATGTTCAGTGCCGGAGCCAACAGCACGTCCGCACCGTATTCCAGCACTTCGTTACCGATGGACCGGCCTACACTTTCCACCAATTCCTGGTCCCAGGTAGAGGCGAGCAAAGTCCCGATAGGGAAATGAGTACAATAGTATGTAGCCGAATCCCCCTCACGCTTGGGGTCGATACGCAGTCCGGCGGGACCATCGGCCAGCACCACGGCGGGAATGCCGAGACGCTCGATCGGGTAGGTGGTTCCTGCCGCGCCCGGCACCAGCTTTTTCGTCGCACCGATTACGGCACTGTCACCCGAGAAACCTGCCATACCAGTACCTACTACCAGATGTGCCTTTTCTTCCAGCGTCATGGCACCAATCACTTCATCCAAAGAGGACTTTCCAAGCTGCGGCACACCCGGTCCGCAAGCCGACAAGACAGCCATTGCTGCTGCCATGGATATGATATTCTTCTTCATAATCTTATTTAAATATCTTCGGTGCGAATTCTGTCAGATAGATACGCCAGTTCTTCCAGATATGACCTTCTCCGGTTTCATAATATTCATATTTGTAACCCTTCTCGTCCAACATCTTGCGGTAGTCGTTATTGGCCTGGAACAAGAAGTCTTTATTACCGATAGCGATGTAATAGAGTGCCGGTTTCTTGGCAAACTGGGTTTTCAGTTTGACTTCAAGGTTGTCATAAATCGGAGACTTCACATCTTTGTTGGGCATGATGGCAGCCGAGAACAGCCCTACATAGTCGAACATGTCCGGATATTGCTTGGAGATGTGCATGGAGTGGAAACCTCCCATAGAGAGACCAGCAATGGCACGCCCCTTCTTGTTGGCCTGTGTACGGTAAGTCTTATCAATGAATTTCACCACGTCGGGGAAAGCCGTTTCGAAAGAACCTTCCATCGTCTTGGGCAGATTCATGCTGGGAGCGGCAAAACCCAGTGACGATTCACCCGGAGCAGCCTCCAACGCAGCGTTACCGTTGGTCATTACTACAATCATCGGCTTGGCCTTGCCTTGGGCGATGAGGTTATCCAGAATCTGTGCCGTACGTCCCAGTTCGCTCCATGCGTTCTCGTCGCCACCCATGCCGTGTAGCAGGTAGAAGACGGGATAGCGCTTGCCGCTTGTCTCATATCCGGCAGGCGTATAGACAGTCAGACGGCGGTCCATACCCAGCGTAGGGCTGTTGTACCATACCTTAGATACCGTTCCATGAGGAACTTTATTCACTTTGTAAAGGTCGATGCGCTCGTCACCACCGATGATGAATACATTCGTCACGCTTGCCACGTCTCGAATCATATAGACGTTGGCAGGGTCGTTAATCTTCAGTCCGTCTACCAGGAAAGTGTAGCTGTAGAGTTCCGGTTTCAGCGGTTCGGGAGTAGTGAATTCCCACACACCGTCCTTGTTCTCTTTCAAATCTGCCACACCCGGACCATCAAACTCACCAAAAGGAGTCTTGATTTTCTGCGTAGGCAGGAAGTCGCCGGTTACTTGCACCTTTACGGCTTTCGGCGCCTTCAAGCGGAAAGTTACTGTATTGTTGTCGTGTATCTCAGGTGAGACCACGGGAGCGCCTCCCCAGAGAGCTTGTTGCGCGAAAGTCATCGCACACATCAGCAACAGAGCTGACAAAATAGAAATTCTTTTCATGATACGTATGTTATTTTGTTATTAAATTAGTTATACCAAATCCTCTTATTTGAACAACTTCGGCGCGAACTCCGTCAGATAGATTCGCCAGTTCCTCCAGATATGTCCCTCGCCCGTTTCAAGATACTCGTACTTATAACCATTGTCGTCAAGCAACTTGCGAAAGTCGGCCACACCTTTATAAACAAAGTCCGTCTTGCCGCATGCGATGAAGTAAAGAGCCGGTTTCTTGGCAAACTGAGTCTTCAGCTTACCTTCGAAGTCGGTATAGACCGGACAAGTCGATTTATCGTTTCCGGTACTTGCACCGGAGAAAAGACCTACATAGTCGAACATGTCCGGGTAATACTTGGAAATATTGCAAGAGTGGAAACTACCCATAGAAAGCCCGGCAATAGCACGGTTCTTCTTATTGGCAAGAGTGCGGAAATTCTTCTCCACGAACTTCACAATTTCGGGAAACGAGAGTTCAAAAGCACCTTCCGCCACCTTCGCTCTTTCGTCGGGACGCATGGAGGGGGCAACAAAACCCTTGGGAGATTCACCTGCAGCAGCATCTTGCCAAGCATTGCCGTTAGTCATCACCACAATCATAGGTTTAGCCTTGCCTTGTGCAATGAGATTATCCAATATCTGCGAAGTACGGCCAAGAGCAATCCAAGCTTCCTCATCACCACCTGCACCATGAAGCAGATAAAATACCGGATAACGCTTGCCGCTGGTTTCATAACCAGCCGGAGTGTAAATCGTCAGACGGCGGTCCATTCCCAGCGAAGGACTATTGTACCACATGCGACTTACCGTTCCATGGGGTACCTTATTCACTTTATACAAATCGGCACGGTCACCACCGATGATAAATACATTGGTCACGGTAGCCACATCCCGAATCATGTAAACATTGCTCGGGTCCATCATTCTCAATCCATCCACAATAAAGGAGTATCCATAAAGTTCCGGCTTCAATGGTTCGGGAGTAGTAAATTCCCAAACGCCATCCTTCCCCTCTGTCAAATCGGCAATGCCCGGTGCATCATAATCGCCACGAGGAGTCTTAATAGTTTGTGGAGGCAGAAAATCACCAGTAATCTGCACCCTTACAGCCTTAGGAGCTTTCAAGCGAAAAGTAACCGTGTTGTCGTCATGAATATCAGGAGAGACAACCGCCGCACCTCCCCAAAGAGCTTGCTGTGCAAAAAGGGTGACACAGCAGACCAGCAGCATCGCTGCCGAACTTAATAATCTTTTCATAATTTCTTATATTAAATGAATTAGCTTTTTGTTATTTAGCAAAGCTGCGACTTACAAAAGGCAGGCACATATAAAGTGCCGAATGCCAATATTCGCTGGTATGTCCGCCATCCCGCACACGGAACTGGCAAGGGATACCGGCATTACGCATCGCTTGGAAAAACTCTATATTACGGTCCAGCAGAAAGTCATCATCTCCGCAATCCACAAACCACTGTACTGTACGAAGCTGTGCCTTACGCGCATCATCTGCCTCAACCACATACCTGATGCAACTATGTTCCTGCACAGAACGCGTCAGCACAGCCATCTTGTTTGTGGGGTCGGGATCTTTTCCCACCTCCTCACCACTGACGGGGATGTTCATCAAAGCACTCATGGCATAGGCAGCACAATACATATCCGGATAGCGCTGTGCATAGCTTGCCGTTCCACCTCCGCCCATAGAAAGTCCGGCAATGGCACGATGCCGCTTATCACCTTTCACCCGGTAAGTCTTCTCTATATAAGGAAGGAACTCCTTATAGAAGAAATCTTCGTAAGCCCAGCCCGGCATGTTGAAGTAGCCGTTCCAGCAAGTAGCCGGATTGCCTCCGGCATTAGGGCTGACGATAATCATCTCGCAAGCCTCGCCCGATGCCACCAACTGGTCCATCACGTCCTTCACACGTTGGTCTGTAAACCAACTGGTATTCACCCCCGACATGCCGTGCAGCAAATAGAGGATAGGATATTTCCTATCCGTTTCATTGCTATAGCTTTGCGGCAGATAGATGGTGTAGGCACGGTGTGCTTTCAATACCTGGCTGTAGATGCTGTCGGTCACTACCTTGCTTTGCGGTCCCCATGCAGGATTTTGTGCATTTGCCATCCACAGCAAGCAGACGGCTAAAAGAGAGAGTATCAATCTTTTCATGGTATCGATTTAAAAATGTACTACAAAATAAGCGTTTTCCACTCTAAAACTAATTGATATATATCAGTTTTTTCACGCATATCCCCCTCATCTCTTCACCATCGGATACACAGCCACAGGCACTTGCGCCCGCATGGCATCATGCACTTTCTGCTTGCGTGCCTTTGTCACCCTCTGTACCGCTGTGCAACGCACATCGGCCGAAGATGCGGCAACCATCCACTGATATTCACCCTTAGCCAACTCCCAAGAGCTGTTTTTCTCATTAAAGGAAGCCATGTCCATCACGTTCCAAGTCAGAATCAGTGTCTGGCTCTCGCCCGGCTGGAGCAAGGCAGTTTTGCCGAAGGCCTTCAACTCCTTGGCAGGCTTGTCAAGTCCCCCATTCGGAGCTTTCACATAGAGTTGTACAGCTTCACGCCCTGCCACCTTGCCGATGTTCTTCACGCTCACTTTCAACTCACAGCGGTCGGCATCCATTTTGGCGTTCTCTACCGCATAGTCAAAAGCAGTATAGCTCAAACCATGACCGAACGGATAGGAAACCTCTTTACCGAAAGTGTCGAAATAGCGATAACCCACATAGATTCCCTCTTCATAGTTGGTGAAATCCACATTTTTCTCCGGTTCCTTCGGTTTCTCCTCTTTCTTTTCGGACTTGAAGTTCATGCCGGTACCCATAGCAAACGACGGCATCTTGAACTCGTAATCAAAAGGGAAGTTAGCATCCGACGGCGCATCGCCATATTTCACGGCAAACGTCATGGGTAACTTGCCCGAAGGATTCACCTTTCCGGTCAGGATGTCCGTGATACAATTACCCACCTCTTGTCCCGGCTGGAAGGCACAAACCACTGCATCTGCCAGTCCCTTCCAAGAAGCAGTCTCCACCGGGCTGCAGATGTTGAGAACCACCACCAGTTTCTTGCCTGCAGCACGATAAGCGGCAGACACTTGCTTAATCAGAGCCAATTCGTTCTCCTTCAGGAGGAAATCTTCCACACGGCGGTCACAGCCCTCGCCACTGACACGCCCCAGCGTAAGCACGGCAATGTCGTTGGCCTTCACTTGTGCAGCCAGTTCCTCGGCAGTGGGCAGGAACTCCTCGGCACGGGGCAGCGGAGTAAAGGCGAAAGGCGGTTTTCCGTGAGGAAAGAGCCGTTTCTGCTCGTCGGCCATATGCTTCTTGTAGCAGTTCAGCAATTCTTTGTCCACGATGTAGCCCGCATTGCGCAAACCTTCTACCATAGAAACCGTGTAATAGCCGATGCCCGTACTGCCAAAGCCCATGCCGGCAGGAACCATGTCATAGGAAGTAGTTCCATAAAGGGCCACTTTTTTGATGCCGGCAGCCATGGGTAGCGCCTGCTTGTTATCCAGCAGCACGATACCTTCCGCACCTATCTCACGGTCTACTTGCGCATGAGCCTCCAAATCGGTTTTATTGGGATACTCGTAGCCGGCAAAGGTATGGCTCTTGACCACAAACTCCAGCACACGCTTCACGCTGCGGTCGAGGAGTGCCAAATCCAGTGTACCGTTCTCTACGGCTTCCAAAATAGCTTTATACTGGCGGTCTTGCCCCGGTTGAAGCATGTCGTTTCCTGCTACGATGGAGGTCACGGCATCTTTTCCGGCATTCCAGTCGGACATCACCAGTCCCTTGAATCCCCATTCGTCGCGGAGGATGTCTTCTGTCAGTTCGCGGTCCTCGCAGGTATATTTGCCGTTCACCTTATTGTAGGCGGTCATCACGCTCCAGGGCTGAGACTCTTTGACAGCAATCTCGAAGCACTTCAAATACAGCTCGCGCAAGGGGCGCTGTGTCAGGCGAGAGTCGTTGTTATTGCGGTTGGTCTCCTGGTTGTTCACGGCAAAGTGTTTCAGGCAGGTACCTGTCCCCCGGCTCTGGACTCCATTGATATAGGCAGCAGCCATTTTACCAGCCAACACCGGATCTTCCGAATAATATTCATGGTTACGTCCGCAAAGCACATTTCGCATCAGGTTGACACCCGGTGCCAGCAACACATCCAAACCATAATCCTTCACTTCCATACCCAAAGTACGTCCCACCTTATGGGCTGCATCCGGATTGAAAGTAGCTGCCACCGTGGTGCTGGAAGGGAATTCCGTAGCATGATAAGTACGGCTGTCGAATTCCCGCTTGGCAGCCATCGCCAACCGGTGCGGTCCGTCGGCAAGATAGGCGGAAGGGATACCCAGTCGGGGAATGTCGTAAGTACGTCCCGCTGTTCCGGGAAACTTGGTATCACTTCCCATCGACATCCCACAACCGATGACGAGGTGTACCTTCTCTTCGAGGGTCATAGCTGTCTCTTATACACATCTGACGCTGCCGACGAACTCTAGG
>ERZ1027046.722-NODE-722-length-13861-cov-7.155512_pt1 | contig 13861 bp, 14 predicted proteins | sample MGYA00519431_ERZ1027046 | MGnify/ENA primary metagenome ERZ1027046 (study PRJEB26926, sample SAMN06164587) | human gut metagenome | biome: ENVO:00009003; feature: ENVO:2100002; material: ENVO:00002003 | host: Homo sapiens | place: USA | collected 2012 ...
CGAGGTGTACACCGAGGGCCAGACCCTGCAGGTCTACGTTGTGGACGTGGTCAGCACTGAGCGCGGCCCCCGCGTTATGATCAGCCGCACCCACCCCGGCCTTGTCAAGCGCCTGTTTGAGCTGGAAGTGCCCGAAATTTTTGACGGCACTGTGGAGGTCAAGGCCATCAGCCGCGAGGCCGGTGCCCGCACCAAGATGGCTGTTTGGAGCAAGGACCCCAACGTGAACCCTGTTTCCGCCTGCATCGGCGAGCACGGTGCCCGTGTAGCTGCTGTTGTGGAAAAGCTGGGCGGCGAAAAGATCGACATTGTGAAGTGGAGCGAGGATATCTCCGAGTTCATCTCCGCAGCACTCAGCCCGGCCAAGGTGGTCAAGGTGGAACTGCTGCCCGGCGAGACCCGTTCCTGCCGTGTGACCGTGCCCGACCAGCAGCTGAGCCTTGCCATTGGCAACAAGGGCCAGAACGCACGCCTGTGCGCACGCCTGACCGGCTACAACATTGATATCCGCCCCGAGAGCGGCTATTATGGCGAGGAAGAGCCCAAGAAGGAAGCCGAGACCGACGCCGAGTAATTCCGGCGCAGATGGCCAAAGGAGGGAAACCGGATGGCACAGAAAAAGATCCCTTCCCGCCAGTGCATCGGCTGCATGACCAGCCGCCCCAAAAAGGAGCTGGTGCGTGTGGTGCGTGCACCCAGCGGAGAGATCAGCATTGATCTGGTCGGCAAAAAGCCGGGCCGCGGCGCGTATCTCTGCCCGAACCCCGACTGCCTGACCAAGGCAAAAAAGAAAAAGGCGCTGGAGCGCTGCTTTGAGCAGCCGGTTCCCGCCGAAGTTTACGAGGCTCTGGCCGCACAGCTGGCCGAAGCCGCAAAGGAGGCAGCAGCAAATGGCAAAGAAGAATAACACCCCCGCAAAGCCCAAGCTGCCGCCGGAGGAAGCGCTGTTTCAGGCGCTGAGCCTGTGCCGCAAGGCGGGCGCACTGACCATGGGCTTTGATGCCGTGGAAGATGCCTGCGTCAAGAGCAAGGCATGGCTGGTGATGGTGGCAAGCGATGCCAGCGCCAAGACCGTGCAGCGCCTCGACTATTCTGTGGGCGATCTGGTGGATGTGATCACCATGCCGCTTACGCAGGATAAACTGGCCGATATCAGCCGCAAGCCTGTGGCTGTTTACGCGGTGACTGACCGCAACCTCGCAAAGCTCTGCTTTGACCGCCTGTCGGACTGCGGAGCAATCAAAAATGAGGAGGATATGACCGAATGATCGTAAAATATAAAGTGAGTGATTTTGCAAAGGACCTGAACCTTTCCGCCAAGAAGGTCCTGGATGAGCTGAACGCCATGGGCAGCACCGGCAAGAAGAACAGCTCCAATCTGGAAGAGAACGAGCTGAACTACCTGCTGGAAAAGTTCAGCAAGGATAACAGCGTGGCAAATCTGGACGAATTCCTGAACAGCGCCAAGGCCGCAAAGGAAGAGCCGAAGCCCACTGAGAAGAAGGCCGAGAAAAAGCCCGAAGCTCCCAAGGCAGAAAAGAAGCCGGAGCAGTCTGCCGCCAAAAAGGCAGAGCCTGCCCAGCAGGATAAGAACGGCAATAAGCATAACGAAAAGAAGAACGAGCAGCACAAGAAGCGCGAGGAAAAGACCGTTTCTCTCAGCGAACTGGCTCGTGAGACCGGTGCCAAGGCATCCGCTGCTCCGGCACAGGCTGTGTCCGTGCGCCGCGAGGACAATCAGGTCACCGTGGATACCCGCACTGTGGATATGAACGTGGACCGCTTCGATGCCCGTTACGATGATCTGGCTTCCACCAAGAACACCGAGAACCGCCGCAAGCCCACCCCGCAGGGCAACAAGCAAAAGTTCACCCAGCGCGGTCAGCGCCAGCGCCAGCAGTTCCAGAAGGGCAAGCGCGAGACCGAGTTCGAGCGTCTGCAGCGCATCCAGCTGGAAAAGGCCCGCAGCGCACAGCTGAAGGTGATGATCCCCGACGAGATCACCGTGGGCGAGCTGGCTGCCCGCCTGAAGCAGCAGGCCGGCAAGGTCATTGCCAAGTTCATGCAGATGGGTGAGATGCACGCCATCAACGATGTGATCGATTTTGATACCGCTTCTCTGTTGGCAGAGGAGTTCCACGCAAAGGTCGAGCACGAGGTGCATGTGACCATCGAAGAGCGCCTGTTCACGCAGGAAGAGGATTCGCAGGAGGACCTGGTGGAGCGTCCCCCGGTGGTCTGCGTCATGGGCCATGTTGACCACGGCAAGACCAGTATTCTGGACGCCATCCGCAAGACCAACGTTACCGCAGGCGAGGCCGGCGGCATCACGCAGGCCATCGGTGCATATCAGGTCAAGGTCAACGACAGCCTCATCACCTTCCTGGATACCCCGGGCCATGAGGCATTCACCTCCATGCGTGCCCGCGGTGCCAACATGACCGATATCGCCGTTCTGGTGGTTGCTGCCGACGACGGCATCATGCCCCAGACCATCGAGTCCATCAACCACGCCAAGGCTGCAAATGTCAAGATTATCGTGGCAATGAACAAGATGGATAAGCCCACCGCAAACCCCGAGCGCGTGATGGAAGGCCTGACCAAGTACGGCATCATCACCGAGGACTGGGGCGGCGATGTGGCCTGCATCCCGGTGTCTGCCCTGACCGGCATGGGCATCAACGACCTGCTGGAGCGCATCGCTCTGGAAGCTGAGGTCATGGAGCTGAAGGCAAACCCCAACCGCCGCGCCAAGGGTGCGGTCGTCGAGGCCCGTCTGGACAAGGGCCAGGGCCCCATTGCCACCATTCTGGTGCAGAACGGCACCCTGCACTCCGGCGACGTCATCATTGCCGGTACCGCTGTGGGCCGCGTGCGTACCATGCGCAACGACAAGGGCCAGCTGCTGAGCGATGCCGGCCCCTCTACCCCTGTGGAGATCACCGGCCTGACCGCAGTGCCGGAAGCAGGCGACCTGTTCGAGGCTGTTGAGGACGAGCGTCTGGCCCGTGAGCTGGCCGAACAGCGCGTTGCTGCCGCCAAGGAAAAGCAGTTCTCCTCCTTCCAGAAGGTCACTCTGGATAACCTGTTCAGCCAGATGGCACAGAACGACATGAAGGAACTGGCCATCGTGGTCAAGGCCGATGTGCAGGGCTCTGCCGAGGCCGTCAAGCAGAGTCTGGAGAAGATCTCCAACGACGAGGTGCGTGTGCGGGTCATCCACGCCGGTGTCGGCGCTATCAGCAAGTCCGACGTGGATCTGGCCGATGCCTCCAACGCCATCATCATCGGCTTCAACGTCCGCCCGGACAATGTGGCCAAGGAAGAAGCTGCTGCCACCAAGGTGGAAATGCGTATGTACCGCGTCATCTATGATGCCATCAACGATGTCACCGACGCTATGAAGGGCATGCTGGCTCCCAAGTTCCGCGAGGTGTCTCTGGGTGAGCTGCAGGTGCGTCAGGTGTACAGGATCTCCAATGTGGGCACCGTTGCAGGCTGCCGTGTGACCAGCGGCAAGATCACCCGCGACAGCAAGGTGCGCGTGGTGCGTGACGGCATCGTGATCACCGAGGACGAGATCGCATCCCTGAAGCGCTTCAAGGACGACGTCAAGGAAGTGGCCGAGGGCTACGAATGCGGCGTTACTCTGGCAAAGTTTGCCGACGTCAAGGAAGGCGACGTGTACGAAGCCTTCAAGATGGAAGAGTACCGCGATTAAGATCTGAAATAACCCTCTCCGTCATTGCTGGCGCAATGCCACCTCCCCCGAGGTGGGAGGTTTGCAGAGAAACGGAACGTTTGCCGTATCCACGCAAAAAGCTCGTCCCTCGGGAGAGCTGCCGAGCGAAGCGAGGCTGAGAGGGTTTTCTTTTATAGGGAGAAATACTATGTCTCAGAAGAATATGGGCCGTCTGGCGCAGGATATGAAGCGCGAGATCATTGCCATCATCGGCAGGCTGAAGGACCCGCGTCTGGAGGGCGGCCTGCTCACCGTCACCCGTCTGGATGTGACCCCTGATCTGGATGTGGCCAAGGTGTATGTGAGCGTGATGGGCCGCGAGGACGGACCAAAGCCCGCCATCGAGGCACTGAACCGCGCGGCAGGCCATGTGCGCACTGAAGTGAGCAAGAAAATGCACATCCGCAAGGCTCCCCGCTTCATCTTCGTAGAGGATGACGGTGCCGCCTATGCAGCCCACATCAACGAGCTGCTCCGCACGCTGAACGTGAACGGCGACGCTGACACCGAAGCCAGCGCACCGGAGGAGACCGAAGAATAATTCCGCCTGCGGAAAGGATGGATCATGGAATGACAGAACAGTTGAATGTGCAGCAGATGGCCCAGCGCCTGATGACGGCGGACAACATTTTGATTCTGTGTCACAAAAACCCGGATGGCGATACCATTGGCTGCGGCAGCGCGCTATATTGTGCACTGAAAGCACTGGATAAAAACGTGGCAGTGCTCTGCTCCGATGCCATTCCCAACCGGTATGCGTTTACCAACGCACATATGTTCAAAGGTGAGTTTGAGCCGCAGACGGTGGTAGCGGTGGATGTCGCCAGCGTGCAGCTGTTTGGAGAAAACAACGGTATGACGCAGTTCTCACGCCATGTGGACCTGTGCATCGACCACCATGCAGGCAACAGCGGCTATGCCGACTTCACCCTGCTCAATGGCAGCGCCGCAGCGGCGGCAGAGCTGCTGTACGAGGTGATCAACGCCATGGGCGTTGCCATTACGCCGCATATTGCAGACTGCCTTTACACCGGCCTTGCAACCGACACCGGCTGCTTCCGGTTCTCTTCCACCACGGCAAACACCCACATCGTGGCGGCAAAGCTCATTGAGGCGGGCTGCCATGTGGAGGAGCTGAACACCCTGCTGTTCGATACCAAGCCCCGTGAGCGCATGGAGGCCGAGCGCATTGCCCGCAACCATCTGGAATACTATCTGGATGGCCGGTGCGCGCTCATCTACCTCACCCGGGACGAGATCGAGCAGAGCGGGGTGGACCCGGCCGATCTGGAAGAACTGACCAGCCTGCCTGTGAGCATTGAGGGCGTAAAGGTGGGCCTGACCCTGCGGCAGCAGCCCGGCGGCAGCTACCGTATCAGTGTGCGCACCGCAAAGGGCGTGGACGCCTGCGCCATCGCTCGGCGTCTGGGCGGAGGCGGTCACAGCCGCGCTGCAGGCTGTGAGCTGCTGGGCAATCTGGAAAACGCAAAAAATGCAATTCTGGCAGAGGTGGAAGCCGAGCTGGACGCACCGCAGGAGGAAGCATAAATGCAGGGCATCCTGATCGTTGACAAGCCCATGGACTGGACCAGCTTTGATGTGGTGGCAAAGCTGCGCGGCGTGCTGGGCACCCGCAAGCTGGGCCACAGCGGCACGCTGGACCCCATGGCCACCGGCGTGCTGCCGGTGTTCTGCGGCGGTGCCAGCAAGGCAGTGGACCTGCAGCTGAACCACAATAAAAGCTACCGTGCGGTTTTAAAACTGGGCGCGCGCACCGACACCGGCGATGTGACCGGCACTGTGCTGGAAACGGCTCCGGTCACGGCGGGCGAAGGGGAACTGCTGGCCGTGCTGCCACAATTCATCGGCCCGCAGATGCAGGTGCCGCCTATGTACTCGGCCATCAAGCTGAACGGTCAGCCGCTGTATAAGCTGGCCCGTGAGGGCGTGACCGTGGAGCGCAAGGCGCGCCCCATTGAAATTTACAGCATCACCTACGGCGGAAGCCCGGCAGAGAATGAGTATGTGCTGGATGTAACGTGCTCCAAGGGCACCTATATCCGCACATTGCTGGAAGACATTGCCGCCGCCATAGGCCAGAAGGGCACCATGAGCGCACTGCGCCGCACCTCGGCGGGCGTGTACACCGAAGCCGATGCCCACACGCTGGAGGAAATTCTTGCCGCAAAAGAGCAGGGCATGGACGCACTGGAAGCGCTGATGCTGCCGGTGGAGAGCGTGTTTGAAAGCCTACCGCTGCTGGTGGTGGAGCCTTGGGTGGAACAGCATTTGTACAACGGCTGCCCCACCAGCCGGTATCCGGCAGCAGATGGCCGCTACCGGGTGCGCAATGCCGCCGGACAGTTTTTGGGCCTTGCCAATATCGTACAGGGTGTGCTGCGGGTGGAAAAACTGTTCGTAGAACGTAATTGAAAAAGGAAACAAAACCCATGCAGATCATTTCACAATTTGCACCGCTGCCGCTGGCGCAGCCGAAAAAAGGCACCGCAGTGGCAATGGGCTTTTTTGACGGCATCCACATCGGCCACCGTGCGGTGATCGAAAGCGCCGTGCAGTGGGCCAAAGAACACGATGCCGCCCCGGCGGTGTTTACCTTCAAGCTGCCGATGGTGAATAAGATGAAGGGCAAGCGCCTGCTTTCCACAGCGGATAAGCATGCTCTGATCGCAAGCCTTGGCGTGGAGTATTACCTCACGCCGGACTTTGAGGAGATCAAGGGCCTGACCCCGGAGCAGTTCGTGCTGGGCATCGTGCGGGACTGCAATGCCCGTGCGCTGGTCTGCGGCGAAAACTTTACCTTTGGTGCCAAAGCGGCCGGCAACCCGGAGCTGCTGCGCACCCTCTGCGCTCCGTTGGGCGTGGAGGTGATCGTGGTGCCCATGGCGCAGTTTGAGGAAAAGCCGGTGTCTTCCACCCGCATCCGCACCGCGCTGGAAGGCGGCGACATCCCGGCAGCAAACGCCATGCTGGGGATGCCCTACGCCATCCGGTTCGAGGTGCAGCACGGTGCAGGTCTGGGCCACACGCTGGGGGTGCCCACCATCAACCAGCTGTACCCCGAGGGCTTTCAGCTGCCCCGCAGCGGCATTTATATCACCCGCACCCACATTGGCGGCGTGTGGTATCCTTCGGCCACCGGCCTTGGCAGCCGCCCTACCGTCAACGATGATGCCACCAAGGTGACCTGCGAGACCTTTATCCCGGGCTTTTCCGGCGACCTCTACGGCACCGACCCGGTGGTGGAGTTCCACGCCTACCTCAGCCCCAGCAAAAAGTTTGATACGCTGGACGAGCTGCGGGCCTGCATCAACAACGCTGCAAAGCGTGCACAGGAATATTTTGCATAAGAAAAAGACCTGTCCTTCCGGAGATCCCGGAAAGGCAGGTCTTTTTTTACTGCTTATTCGTAGTCGATGGGTAAAGTGGGCAGACCGTTCAGTTCAAGGCCCGCTGTGTGGCCTGCAATGTACTGGTAATACCCCTGCGCCGCGATCATAGCGCCGTTGTCACCGCAGAATTTCAGCTCCGGCAGATAAACTTTTGCACCCAGCTTCTGGGCACCGTCGTTCACCAGCTGGCGCAGCCGTCCGTTGGCGGCAACGCCGCCTGCCAGACACACCTGCTTTGCGCCGGTGTCCGCTGCGGCCAGCAGCAGCTTTTCGGCCAGAATGCCCGCAATGCGGTCCTGAAAGCTGGCGGCAAGGTCGGGCACATTCACTTCTTCGCCCTTCATCTGGGCCTTGTTCACCTCATTGAGCACGGCGGTTTTCAGGCCGGAAAAGCTCACGTTGTACTTGCCGTCCACATGGGGCACCGGCAGGCGATAGGCCTTGGGGTTGCCGGTCTTGGCGGCATTGGCCACGCTGGGGCCGCCGGGATAGGGCAGACCCAGCGTGCGGGCCACCTTGTCAAAGGCTTCACCGGCGGCATCGTCCACCGTGTGGCCGAGGATGTGGTAATGGGTGTAGTCCTGCACCTCTACAATGTGGCTGTGGCCGCCGGAGGCCACAAGGCAGAGGAAGGGCGGCTTCAGCTCCGGGTGGGTGAGGTACAGTGCGGCAATGTGTCCGCGCAGGTGGTGCACCGGCACCAAAGGCTTATTGGCCGAGTAGGCCAGACCCTTGGCAAAATTCACGCCCACCAGCACTGCACCGATCAGGCCCGGCGCAAAGGTGACGGCCACGGCATCCACATCGTCGATGGTCTTGCCTGCATCCAGCAGGGCTTTTTTGACCGTAGCGCTGATAAATTCGCAGTGGCGGCGGCTGGCGATCTCCGGCACAACGCCGCCGTAAAGAGCCTGTTCTTTTACGCTGGTGGAAATGACGTTGCTCAGCAGGTGCCGGCCATCCTCCACCAGAGCTGCGGCGGTCTCGTCGCAGGTGGATTCAATTCCCAAAATAATCATGTTTTAGTGGGCCTCCAGCCAGTTTTTGCCTGCGTGCACATCGGTGCTCAGGGGCACGGCATACTGCACGCAGCCTTCCATTTCCTCCCGCAGGATCTGCGCAGCCTTTTCGGCTTCAGCCTGCGGTGCTTCCACGATCAGTTCATCATGGACGGTCAGAATCAGGCGGCTTTCCATCTTTTCGTTCCGCAGCCGCTTCCATACCCGCACCATAGCCAGCTTGATCACGTCGGCCGCAGTGCCCTGAATGGGGGTGTTGCGGGCCATGCGTTCGCCGCTGGAACGCACATTGAAGTTGCTGCTTGCCAGCTCCGGCAGAGCACGGCGGCGGCCGAACAGGGTGGATACATAGCCCACGGCCTTGGCGTCCGCGATGGTCTTATCCATGTAGCCGCTCACCTTGGGGAACGCGGCCAGATAGTTCTTGAGGAAGGCATCTGCCTCCTTCACACTCACGCCGATATCCTTGGCAAGGCTGTAAGCGCCCTTGCCGTACATGATGCCAAAGTTGATGGCCTTGGCAGAAGAGCGCAGCCGGGAGGTGACTTCTTCCTGCGGGATGCCGTAAATTTTTGCGGCGGTGCTGCGGTGGATGTCCTCGCCGTTCAAAAACGCCTGCTGCATGTGCTCATCGCCGGTAATGTGGGCAAGGATGCGCAGCTCGATCTGGCTGTAGTCGGCATCCACCAGCACACAGCCCGGCTTTGCAATAAAGTAGGCGCGCAGCTGGCTGCCCAGCTCGGTGCGGATGGGGATGTTCTGCAGGTTGGGGTTATCGGAGGAAAGCCGTCCGGTGCGGGCCTCGGTCTGGTTGAAGGTGGAGTGGATGCGGCCATCCTCGCCAATCACCTTCAAAAGGCCCTCCACGTAGGTGGAGTTCAGCTTCTGGTAGGCGCGGTACTGCAGAATGTCCTCCACCAGCGGGTAATCCCGCAGGCTTTCCAGTGTTTCGGCATCCGTGGACCAGCCGCGCTGGGTCTTTTTGCCGTGGGGCAGGCCCATGGTGTCAAACAGCATTTCGCCCAACTGCTTGGGGCTGTTGGGGTTGAAGCTGGCGCTGCCGGTCTCCATGTGGATGCGGGTGAGCACCTGCTCCAGCTCGGTGCGCAGCTTCACACCGAACTGCTCGATGCCGTCTTTGTCCACCAGCACACCGGTGCGGGTCATATCGGCCAGCACCTGTGCCAGCGGGAACTCGATCTCATTGTAAAGGGCGTCCTCACCGCAGGCGGTGATCTCGGCCTTCATCTTGCAGAACAGGTCTGCAAGGCGGCCTGCATCCGGGTAATCGGCACAGGTAAAGGCAGCAGCGGCGCGGTAGCTGGCGGTCAGCTCGCTGATCTGATACTTGGAAGCAGAAGCGTCCAGCAGGTAGGCGGCAAGCTTGCCATCCCACACGATGCTGCTGCCCCAGCCGCCTGCGGCCATGGCCTTGGCATAGAGGGGCGCTGCGTTGAACACTTCCAGCGTTACGTCTGCGTTGTCCAGCAGGCGCACAAGGTCTGCATCCTCCAGCGGGTAAACGGTGCAGTCCTGCACGGCGTACCAGCTCTCCGGCTGCAGCACCACGTTGCGGGTGCCCTGCTTGCCCATCACGGCCGGGCGCGATGCCACCAGATAGGTGCCGGAAGGGGTCAGCGGCAGAGCTTCCAGCTTTGCTTCAGCCAGCTCGATGCCGTCCTCTTCTTCCGGGGCGGCAGGTGCAATGCCGTCCAGCCCAAAGCGCGGGATCAGAGAGTGGATCTCCAATTCCTGCAAAAGGCGCACAGCCTCGGCTTTGTTGCCCTCGCCCACGGCATAGGTGCCCTCGGCCGTGTCGATGGGTGCATCGGTGCGGATGGTGCCAAGGGTGTGGCTCAGCTGGGCCATCTCGCGGCATTCCAGCAAATGTTCCCGCTGTTTGGGCTTGATGAGCTTATCGTCGATGTGCTCGTACACGCCTTCCAGCGTGCCAAAGTTCTGCACAAGGGTCAGGGCGGTCTTTTCACCAATGCCTTTCACGCCCGGAATATTATCCGAAGCATCGCCCATCAGGCTCTTCACCTCAATGAGCTGTCTGGGCTGGATGCCGTATTTTTCCTGAATGGCGTCCACGTCCATCGTCACCGTCTTGCTGCGTCCCATGACAGTGGCGGCCAGCAGCACGGTGGTGGTGTCACTGACCAGCTGCAGGCTGTCCCGGTCTCCCGTAGCAAGGAAGCAGTCGTCCTTTCGGGCGGCGCAGGCAGCGGCCAGCGTGCCAAGAATATCATCCGCTTCCCAGCCTTCGGCGGTGACGGTGCGGTAGCCGAGGTCTGCCAGAAGTTCCTTGAGCACCGGCATCTGCTGGGCCAGCTCTTCGGGCATGCCATGGCGGGTGGCCTTGTAGCCATCGTACATTTTGTGGCGGAAGGTGGGAGCCTTCAGGTCAAAGGCAACAGCCACCTCGTCGGGTTCGCACTCCTTAAGCAGGGAGAGCAGGATATTCAGAAAGCCATAGATGGCGTTGGTGTATCGTCCGTCCTTGGTGGTCAGCAGCTTGATGCCAAAAAAAGCACGGTTGGCAATGCTGTTGCCGTCAATGACCAGTAAACGCATAGTCGTGTTCCTCCATTGCATTATTACACATTCTGCATTATACCACAAAACCGTGCCCAGCGGGGGATTTTTGCGTAAAAAAGAGAGAAAGCCGCCAACATGGTTGACGGCCTTCCCTCTTACTCCTCGATGCGGATCGCGCTTACCGGGCAGGCGTTGGCTGCGTCCACAGCCTGCGGCACCTCCTCCGGTGGGATCGGCCCGGGCTGGGCCACGGCCAGCGTGCCTTCCATCTGGAACACGGCGGGGCAAAGCCCGGCGCACTGGGTGCAGCCAATGCACAGATCAGGGTCAACATATGCGTTCATAGAAAAACCTCCTTCTGATAATGCCCTGCGGGCAGTATGGCCCATCCGGCTGCGAATTATGCCTATGCAGAGGGCACAGGATGTGGTACAATAAAAATTCAGGAGGGTACAGACCATGAATATTCAGATCTTTGGCACAAGCAAGTGCTTTGATACCAAAAAGGCCCAGCGCTATTTCAAGGAGCGCGGCATCAAGTTCCAGATGATCGACCTCAAGGAAAAAGAGATGAGCCGCGGCGAGTTCGAGAACGTGGCCCGCGCTCTTGGCGGCTGGGAAAAGCTGGTGGACCCCAATGCGAAGGACAAGCAGACCCTTGCACTTCTGGACGCACTGGTGGACTGGCAGAAGGAGGACAAGCTGTTTGAGAACCAGCAGCTGTTTTTAACGCCCATTGTACGCAATGGCCGCAAGGCCACCGTGGGCTACCAGCCCGATGTGTGGAAGACATGGGAATAAGGAATGCGCTTTTCACAAAAAAACCACGGGCATAGTTTTGCACAATGGGCCGGTATGTGGTATACTGGACACTGTAGCATTTGAGAACCCTGGGAGATAAAACAACTATGAAACATTATATTACCCCTGAAGAACATGCCCGGATGCAGCGCCGCCGCGGGCGGCAGGCACTGGGCCTTCTGGTTGCCATTCTGGTGATCGTGGGCTTTGTTACCGTGCTGCGGGCCGGTGTGGGCGCGGTGGCGAACCTGTTCGATGATACCGCCCAAAAGCAGGAATATGAAGATAAGCTGGAAGGGCTTGTGCTGTTTGACCCCATGCCATTTGACGGCATTGAGAACATCGACGACCTGACTCTGCGCGAAGCTGCGGTGTGGGGCTGCATCTATAATATTCAGGAAACGCAGGGCGGATTTGACAACTACAATACCGACCCCGACACCGAACAGCTGCTGCTGCCCTCGCTGGATGTGGATGCCTACCTTGCAAAGCTGCTTGGCCCCGGCTTCAAGCTGACCCACCGCAGCTTTGAGATGGAGGATATGACCATCGAGTTTGACGATGCCACCCAGTGCTATAAGATTCCGGTCACCGGCACGGTGGGCTACTACCGCGCTGTCGTCACCAAGCTGTTCAAGCGCAGCGGCAAGCTGCATGTGACCGTGGGCTATATCCCCACCACCAGCACGGACGACAGCATCATCAATGTTTCTTCGGATACGCCCACCAAGTACATGGATTATCTGTTCGAGCGCCAGAGCGGCAGCTGGTATCTGACCGGCCTGACCGACAGCGAGACCAAGCCCGAATCTGCCGACAGCGCAGCCTCTGCTGCGGAGCCTGCCCCGCTGGCTGAGAGCGAGGTCAACGATGCCATCCTTGCAACCGCAGGCGATTCTGCCGCCGTCAGCGCCGTTGCTGAGGAGGCTGCCTCGGTGGAAGGGGCGGCGGAGAGTATCCCGGCTGAGAGCACCGAGGCTTCCTCTGAGAGCCCGGCGGCATAACCGAAAACCGAAATCTGACAGAACACCCCTGCACGGAATGTGTGAAGCATTCCACGCAGGGGTGTTTTTGTTTCCAGATTACTTCAGATCAAACCTGACCACGACCAGCCGATACCACAGGTAGGGCACCATGTTCCAGATCATCCACAGCTCCATGAGGATATAGTTGGGCAGGTCCTTCAGGCGGAAGGGGCGCTTGCCGAGCCGCCCCTCTTTGAGCAGGGCAAAGGCTTCGTGCATTCCCTTGTCCCAGGCTTCGCCAAAGCCCTGCTTGTGGAACTTGTAGCACTTGAGCAGATAGCCCAGCGCCAGCGGGATGAAGTTGAGGAGGAGCATCAGAAGAGGCTCGTTCTTGAGGGGGAGGAGGATGCTGTTCCGGCCGCTCTGCTGGCTCTTGAAGGCGTTGTACCGCACCGCGCCGGTGCTGGCCCCGCAGATGTGGTAGCATTTGGCTGTGGGGCAGAGGATGTTCTTGTAGCCCGCGTTGTTGGCCCGCCAGCTGAGGTCTACGTCCTCGAAGTAGGCGAAGAAGTTCTCGTCGAAGACGCCGATCTCGTCGAGGATGCTCTTGCGGTAGAGGGCTGCGCCGCCGCAGGCCGAGAAGATGCGCTTCTGTCTGGTGTACCGGCTGGCCCGGCGTCCGTCGCCGGTCTTGCAGGCAAAGCCCATCCATGTGACATAGTCGCCGGCGTCGTCGGCCAGCTCCCGGTCGAAGTGGCGGATCATGAGGCTCTGGACGGCGAAGATCTTCTCGTCGCTCTCGGCGGCACGGAGCAGCTCGGCCAGCCACTGAGGCTCGGCAAAGGCATCGTTGTTGAACAGTACCACGAACTCGCTCTTCGCCCGGGCAATGCCCTGATTCACGGCATGGGAGAAGCCGGTGTTGCAGCCGTTCTCGATGAGGGTGAAGTTGGGCCGGCTGCAATAGCTGCGGGCCTGCTCGAGGCTCTCGTCGGTGGAGCCGTTGTCCACCACGATGAGTTCGAAATCCTGTTCGGTCTGGGCGTAGACCGACTCGATGGAGTCTTTGAGCCAGCCTTTGCCGTTGATATTGGGGATGATGATGGTCGCTTTCATAGTTTTCTGTGCTCCTGCGCTTTTTCCTGTAGCATACAAGAGATAGTATAGCATATTTTGCAGGGATTGGAAATTCCCCTCTTGACAAAAAAGCCAAAACGAGTATTATTGTATTAAGCGCTTAACACAACAACACAAGGAGATGAGAGGATGGGAGAACGATTCGACACGAGCCGCCCCATTTATGCGCAGATCGTGGAACGTCTCAAGGCAAAGATCTGTCTCTTATACACATCTGACGCTGCCGACGAACTCTAGGGTGTAGAT
>ERZ1027046.733-NODE-733-length-13642-cov-5.046147_pt1 | contig 13642 bp, 10 predicted proteins | sample MGYA00519431_ERZ1027046 | MGnify/ENA primary metagenome ERZ1027046 (study PRJEB26926, sample SAMN06164587) | human gut metagenome | biome: ENVO:00009003; feature: ENVO:2100002; material: ENVO:00002003 | host: Homo sapiens | place: USA | collected 2012 ...
CAGCGTCAGATGTGTATAAGAGACAGCATCATCCCTATATACAATACAGAAAAATTCCTGCCTTTGTGTATCAGCAGCGTCTTAAACCAGACACTGACAGACATTGAGATACTGCTGGTTAATGACGGAAGTACGGACGGAAGCGGGAAAATATGTGACGAATACGCCTGCAAGGACCAACGAATACAGGTAATACACACTCTGAACCAAGGAGTCAGCCATGCACGAAACCAAGGACTGGAAACCGCAAAAGGAGAATATATAGCTTTCATGGATAGCGACGACTGGATAGAAACGGATATGATAGCCACTCTTTATCAACTTATCCGGACAAACGAAGCCGGTCTGGCTACTTGCGGATATATCATTGAAAATGAAGACGGTCGTCCGATTTACCACATCAATGAAGTGAAATCCGGCAAATTAACCCAGTGGGAGGCCATTCACTCCCTGTTTAACGACAGGTATTACAAATACAAAGGAAACTTATGGGATAAATTATATCATAAAAAAATCATTGACAAACATCACCTAAAATTCAATGAACATATTTATTATAATGAAGACAGACTCTTTATTTTTCAATACCTGAGCCACTGCCAATCAGCCGCATACACCACTTCCCCCTATTATCACTATGTCACAAGAAAATCAAGCGCCATGAACCTGTCGCAAAAAAACTACACCCCCAAACTGTGCACTTTCATGGATGCATTCGACCTGATGACTTCACTTTCGGCCACATTCCCCACCTATATTCTACGTGCTTTGTCGGCCGATTACATAAAAAGTTCGTTCTTGTTCTATACCCAACACTCACGGGAAATCCCCTTCAATGAATTATGGGACAGAATGCTAAGAATCAGAAAAAACAATTATATACATCTTCCACTTTCTCTAAAAATAAAGTATGCGCTATATGGCATCAGACTTATCCTGCGGGCATGGCTCAAGTGAAAAAAACAATTTACTGCTTACTTAACACGCACCCGTTTTATCTTTCCATGCACCCACAACAAGGCACAGACCAATTTGTATGCCATCTGATGAAGGCCAGCAGTTTTATTCAGTTCGGGAATCAGTTCCAATAAAGGGGATTCCACCTTTTCCAGTCTTATATAATCCTTTATCATTCTATCCGGAAACAATTCCTTATACACCCGCCTTCTTTCCAGATCTCTTGTCCCGGCATCCGTTTCACTGACCCCTCCAGGCACAAACCTACAAACGATGGAACGAATATTGCGGAACGTCACATTGTTGAATATCAAGGTCTGAATATAAAATTTCCAATCGGATACAATCTTATAATTCTCGTCATACCTGTTTTCATCAAAAAGTTCTTTACGAAAGAACGAAGCCTGATGCAATACAGTTCCCCGAATCAAATCCATCAGCGTTATATCCTCCTTATGAAAGCCCCACACCTCTGTGCCATGCACTATTTTTCCAACAACAATATCGCTGTCCAATGAAGGTGCCACCTCCTGCAACACACCATTGTTATAAAATTCATCACCGGAATTCATAAAGTTCAAATACTCTCCATGCGCCTGTAAAACTCCTTTATTCATGGCATGATAAATACCCTTGTCCGGCTCCGATACCCAATAGTCCACTTTACCGGCATACTCTTTTATCACTTCAATGCTTCCATCCGTGGACCCTCCGTCAATAATAATATACTCAAAATCCCTAAAAGACTGGCCGACCACACTTTCTATGGTTTTCCTCAACCCTTCTTTATTATTATAATTAATGGTTATAATCGAAAATTTTCTTTGTGACATAATATTTCGCTTTTTACAATCTAAAGTTTCCATTCGTCATCCAGACTGAGCGATTTTCCGAATCCGACATACAGAGGCACAATCCGGCTGACATTCGAAGTATAAGTACCGATAAAAAATGAAGAATGGATCAGAATATCCATATCCAACAGCATATTCAACGTATCTATATATCTACTTTTTTTATCCTTTGTATTAAACAAAGACTCATCAAATCCTGTTTGTGTCACAGCTGTGTTACAGTAAACATTAAATCCTTCGGCAACTAGTATGGATTTCAACTCATCCTTCACAGAACTATCATCCGTAGCTATAAACACATTACGGCTGATATGCTTCTTCTCTTTAACAGCATCAATATAAAGAGACAAACCGAGTTCCTTCATCTCACGGGAAACTATCTTATCTCCCCGCCTTATATGTACCGCTATGTAATCTACCGGCAAATTCATCTCACTTTTCCTTTCTTCTATATAACCGGTTGTCTTCTCATTAAATTTTAATATTTTCCGCAAGGCAGAGCCATAATCATTTCTGATATCTTCCAGCTTCTCCAGAAACTCCTCCGATCTCATTTTTAGAAATACCTCATTCCCTAGTTCCGTTTCCGGATGAAATAACAGATATATCCTATTCATTATATAGAAAATATAATACCGGAAAAAAGCGGACGGATTATAATAGATATTTCCCCACCAAGGCTTCCCCTTCTTATAAACAATATATTGCGAGCACATCACCCCGTTACAGTTTGGCAAGACCGACTCGAAATAATCACTCCAGCCTTTCTCCACCCTTGCATTCCAGTTTCTTGTATTGACAGTCAGCTCTTCCTGATTATAGTCCGCATAGACCAATGCCAATGCAAGATTAGACAACTCTGAGAACAACCCTCTTCCAGTCAAACTATATACAATTCTTTTTTTCTTCATCTCCATAGTAGAACATAATGATCAAACTTTTATATCCTCCAATCCGATAAAGCCGTTGGACGTTTGTGTCAGCGCATGTCCGAATCCACTTTGAAATCCCTCACATTCCAGCAAACAGCAACGAACTGCTTTCAAATAATATTCCACCATAGGATGATGTATAAACAAATCTGCCTGCAGGACACCTTTACTCAGCACAGGCGGAAGCCCTATACGCCTCTCGATGCAAAAATCCCCTTTAGGTAAATGACTGATACTTCCGTAATAATGTCCCGGAGCATAACTAGCATAAGGCACTTCCGTCCTGCTCTTCAAAACTAGCATTACATCATACATCATATCCTCTTCAGAATATCCCTGTATTTTCACAGTCAGAAAATTCTGACCTCCATGAATAGTGGAAGAGGCACATTCCGTTCCGTTTATCTCAATGCAATCTATATGAAGCGTATTTTTCGTCCAACCCACATAATCTATAATTTTACTTTTCCGGACCGTCCCTTTCTCTTTCAAGTAATAATCAATGGCAGAATGAACCGTCCCCTGATAAACTACGGTACCATTTTCCAAGCATATTCCTTTTGTACACAAACTTCTTACCGCCGCCATGTTATGACTGACAAACAAAACTGTCCGTCCCTCTCCTTTCGCCACGTCCTGCATCTTGCCAATGGCCTTCTTTTGGAATTCCGCATCTCCCACTGCCAACACCTCGTCCACTACCAGAATTTCCGGCTCCAGATGGGCAGCGATAGCAAAACCCAACCGCACGGTCATACCCGAAGAATAACGTTTCACTGGAGTATCGATATATTTCTCCACACCGGCGAAAGCCACAATCTCATCCAACTTACGGGTAATCTCCGCCTTGGTCATCCCCATGATGGAACCATTCATATAAATATTCTCCCGTCCTGTCATTTCGGGATGAAAGCCTGTACCCACTTCCAGCAAAGAGGCAATACGCCCCCGTGCACGGATACAACCGGCAGTAGGAGAAGTCACCCGCGAAAGGATTTTCAACAAAGTGGACTTTCCCGCACCGTTCTTACCTATAATACCCAGCACTTCCCCTTCCTCCACATGGAAATTAATATCTTTCAACGCCCATACAAAATCCCCCATCGCTTGCTTGGAACGGTCATTCTCTTCCCCGATTCTGAGATACGGGTCCTCCTTTCCACGGATCCGCGCCCACCAACGATTCAAATCACGGCTCAGCGTGCCGGTTCCGATGCTTCCCAATGCATATTGCTTGCTGATATTCTGAAACTCTATCGCTATTTTTCCCATTCTGTCCCTCCTTTTAAATCACATCCATGAAACTACGTTGCACTCTATTAAAAGTCACCATCCCCCAAAGCATTATCACCACTGTAAACACCAACGTGTAGCCTAAGTGAAACCAACTGAAAGTCCCCACTCCCAAAAATCCGAATTTAAATGTTTCGATAATGGAAGTCAGCGGATTTGCCACAATGATCCACATATACTGCTCATGGCTCTGCCTCATCACGGACAAAGGGTAAATAACCGGAGTGGCATACATCCACAACTGCACCCCGAAAGTAATCAAGAAACGCAAGTCGCGGTATTTGGTCGTCAAGGAGGATATCAATAATCCGAACCCCAAACCAAGACCTGCCAACATGAGCAGCAGCAAGGGAGCCAACCAAGCATATCCGTTGACCATCAACGAATATCCGTTGCACAAATAATAAATATAAATTAAAACAAACAGTCCAAACTGAATGCCCATCTTTATCATACAAGATATAACGATGGACAAGGGTACCACCAGACGAGGGAAATATACTTTTCCAAATATATTCTGATTGGCGTTGAACGTATCCGAACAGCGGCTTAAACATTCCGAGAAATAATTCCAGCAGAGTAAGCCCGCCATATAAAAGAGCGGTTGAGGAAGCCCGTCGGTAGGAATACCGGCAATACCGCCAAAAACAAACATGAACATGACGGTAGTAAGCAGTGGCTGGATAACAAACCACAACGGTCCTAAAACAGTCTGTTTATAAAAAGTGACGATATCCCGTCTGATATACATTACCAGCAAATCCCTATAGAGCCATACCTCCTCCAGATCCAACCGGAACAAACCGGACCGAGGCTTGATCACAATATCCCATTTTTCCTGTTCATCTTGTACCATACACTACTTTTTTTAGTAAATTATTCCAACTGTCACAGACCTTCTCTATATGAAATGTATCAGCATATTCCACCGCCTTATTTTCCATCCATTCCCAATCCGTCCGATCAGCCATATACGACATATAACCGGCCAGCTGAGCTATATTCCCTGTCTCAAAAAGAACGGCCATATCTTTGTCTTTCAACAACTCGCGCGTTATCGGTAAATCAGATGCGATAACAGGTAACCCGTGCGCCATAGCCTCTATCATCACCAGGCCGAATCCCTCCCAACGGGAACTCAACACATATATACTGGAATGTGCATAATATTCCTGCACCTCTTTCGTAAAAGGATGCAGCGCCATGTTCTTTTCCAGTTCATATTCATTGATCAATGAACGGTAAAGCGCTTCCTCAGGACCCTCCCCCACAATTTCCAGTGTCCAGTCCGGATGAGTTTTCACAAAAACAGAAAAAGCTTTTATTAAAATATCAAATCCTTTATGTCCGAATGAAAAACGACCGACCGCCAAAATCCTTCTATATTCCTTCTTTCCCCGACCTTTAGGCAGTACAGTCAGAGGATTGTATATCACCTCGCAGCACAGGTTCATTTTCCGAAAGAAACAACCGGCATCTGCATGACTTAAAACCACCCTCTCGTCCAATTTCCTCATCTGGACTTGAAAAAAATAATCCAATCCCGGCAAATAGGGAGTTTCTTTCTCAAAGAATGCTCCATAAGAATTATGCAGCCACCCAACAGTCTTTGTTTGAATCCGGTTCTTTACAGCAGAGAGGTGCAGAGCCATAAAAGCATGTACCCCGATGACTACATCACATTGCCGGGCATTTATTTTCCTTGCCAATGTCCGTTTATAAGAAGAAGGGAAAAAACTGGCAGCATACCATTTCGAAGTCAGCCGGGTATGAGGCAACCCATGTTTATATAAAAAACTATAGCTTTTACATAACAAACGCTCGATGAAAGAGGAGGCGGAATAAGAGAAAGAATCAAACTGCACGGTACTTTCGGCATATCCGTACATCGACAAGTCCGTACAAGTATCCGTAGTCAGTATCGTGACTTCATGTTTTCCGGACAAAGCCTTGGCTATTTCAGCCAACACACGCTGTACTCCGCCGAAACTGAAGACAGTATCACAATAAAATAATATTCTCATGGAATTTAGATTACACTCTTTCTTCGCAAAGATACGATAAAGAAACGAAAATAAATGCGGAATGAGGAAAGAATATCATATAATACAAAGCAGGTATATGCGGCACGTACATACGCATAGAGCGACACGTACGTATGTGAAATCCTGCACACCCAAAAACAACAGGTCAAATAAAAAAAAGACCTTGTTCTTTTTTAAAAAGATGGCGAGCTTTTTTTAAAACCTCCTGATCTTTTTACTGCTGCCGGAAATTCGCCATATTCCGTAGAGGTATGATCCCTTCAGACGCACTTTTTGCAAAGAAAAAGCCTGAGAACGACCTACTTCATATTAAACCGGAACAACTTATAAAAAAAGGATATATAACTGATAACAAATAGATTATGTGAAATTCTGTTCTCAAAAACAGTGAGGGCATGAGAGCATAAGTGAGAGTTACAATTTTTACCATCACTATACAAATAGTTCATAAACAACCAGTTGTGCACACAGTGAGGGCATGAGGGCATTATCACCCAGAATTTTCAGTGAAAGATTCTCATACTCATCGAGATATTGACAAGATAATGCATGATGCTGAATATAAATCAATATCTTTGCAAAAAGAAGAAGAATGACAAAGAACACAAGTTATCATTACAGCATCATTATTCCGCACAAGAATACTCCCCGTCTTCTGGAACGCTGTCTGTGCTCAATTCCCACTTGGGATGAAATTCAAATCATTATCATTGATGATAACAGCAATTCCGAATCTGTCGATTTTTCTCATTTTCCGGGAAACGGCAGAAAAAATACGGAAGTCCTGTTCACTAAGGAGGGAAAAGGAGCAGGATACGCACGGAACATAGGACTCTCCCACGCCCGTGGCAAATGGATTATCTTTGCAGATGCAGATGATTTCTTTACAGCCGATTGTTTTACTATCTTAAACGAATACATGGACAGCCCCCATAAAGTCATCTATTTCAATGTACGTTTTGTCATGTCCGATGATCCGTCCCAAGAAAGCCGACGCGGAACTTACTATACCAACTTCTTCAATGATGTAAACCCGGAAAACAAACTGCGATATCAATCTCAAGTTCCTTGGGGCAAAATGATAAGGCGCAGCTTCCTGTCAACATTCCACATTCAATTCGATGAAACAAGAATAGCCAACGATGTGTATTTTTCATGCCTTGTCGGTATATATGCCCCCAAAGTAACCACAGACAGAAGAATCATTTATTATTGTACCGAATCCGACCAGTCCCTTGCTATGTCCAAACAAGACCGCGAGAGTTTAATCATACGGTTCAACGCAAGCATGAAATGCAACAGACTGTTGCGACAAGAAAAAATCCACTATTACCTGTCACCACTTCCGTGGTGTATCCCTTCGGCAAAAACAAAAGAATGGCTCCCCGCCAAATACTTTTTTGAATACCTGTTTTTCTTCCGCCTGCAAGCATTCAAAGAATTATATTATGCTTTTTCCGCTATCCTGTCACATATGAATGAACCGGCTACAAAAGAAACCGACAACCAATGTAACAAGAAGACTACCAACCTAAAGGAATAATATTCATTACACAAGAAGATTCAGAGATACCACCTTCCCCATATCTTATAATACAATTTGATCAGATTAGCGTATTTATACAATATGTGATGTCTGTAAATCCCCCAATTCAAAAGCAGAGAAAAAGGATAGAACAAATTCAATTCGTACAAAACCTCCATAGGCCGGAACTCTCTGCAATGCTTCCTTATCAAATTTCTTTTAAACTTATCTATCGCATCATTACTTTCCCTTGTAACCCCTATTGCAGCAGCATTATACACCACCGGCATCAGCTTGTTCAAAATGAAACAGATATTTTCGGCATACAGTTCCTGTTCCATGTGCTCATTAAAAACGGTCAAGATAAAAATAAAATCCTTTGCCGGCTTGTCAAAGTCCGTTTTCGCCCTATTCATGGTTGAGAAAGGATTTGAACGCCTGTAGAAATAAGTAAAAGAATTGACGGAAGCAAACGTTTCCACCTTTTTATACAGAAAATAGCACCACAAAAAGTCCTCAAACAAAATGCCCGTCCTGAAATAAATGGCATTCTCTGTCAGCACCTCCTTTCTGATCAATCTGTTGACCGGAGTGGATGTTATTTTCGAATCCAGAAACAGCTTGTTGATATGTATCCGTCCTTCCGTATATCTTTGCAAATCACTGCTTTTGTTTTCCATCCCTTCTGAATAAGAATCCCCCTGCACCAAGTCAATCCCCGGATGTCTTTTCGTCTCCTCCCATAATTTCTCCAGACAATTCTCATAAAGCATATCATCCGAATCTATAAAAAAAAGATAACCACCCCGGGATAGTTCTATTCCCTTGTTCCTTGCCGCAGAGACTCCTTCATTCCTCTCATTTCTCACGATTCTAAAACTGATGTTCCCTTTATATCCGGCCAGCTTTTCCTCTATCAGGCGCATACTGTTATCCGGAGAGCAATCATCAATGATGATACACTCAAAACAATCAAAAGTTTGGTTGATTATGGAATCAAGACATTCTGATACGTATTTTTCCACCTTGTAAACCGGCATCACCACCGTTATCTCTTTCATCATTATCTGCTAATCATTATAAAATGCAATATTCGCAAAAACAAATGATACTCACAACATTCCAAAGACTTTAATTACTAAATAGCCCCATCTTCATCCATTGAAACCCACTTTTTACTCCGAATACAGCCGACATTCCATAAAAAACGGATATGGACAGGAATTTCAACAACTTCTTATTGGATATATAAAAAGAATACACTATTTTTACGGAAAAACAAATCAGGGGAATGAAAATAGTATATGTATACGACTCTATAGCCCGTATAGGAGGCATGGAGCGGATTTTAACGGATAAGATGAATTACTTGGCCGAAATTTATGGGCACGAGGTCTATCTTATCACTTCTTCCCAAGGCAATCATCCTCTTTCTTTCCCGTTATCCGACAAAGTGGAACATATCGATCTGGATACAAAGTTTCATTTGCAATACCAGCATCCGCTTCTCGAACAATTGAAAGTGGGATGGACTTTGAACCATAAATTCGAACAAAAATTAAAAAAAGAGATCAAGCTCATCAATCCCGATATCATATCAGGAAATACCAGTTTCAAAGCGGATTTGATCTGTAAATTAAACTGCAAGGCAAAGAAAATCATTGAATCACATTGCGCCAAAATATACACCCGGATACCTGCAAACCGCAAAAAGAGCTTTTTTAAAGATATAAAAGACAGATACGTCAGCTACCAATGTTTCCGTGATGTAAAACGATACAGCGATGCTATAGTCACACTGACACAAGGAGATGCCGCCATGTGGGGACAACATCCGAATATACATATCATTCCGAACACCACCTCTATTGATATACAAACAATCAGCTCCTGTGAGGCTCCCCGTGTAATAGCGGCAGGCAGACTGACCTGGCAAAAAGGATTCGACAGACTGATTGACGCATGGAATATCGTGCAGAAACGCCACCCCGACTGGATACTGGATATATTTGGTGAAGGATTTTATAAGGATAGCTTAACCCGGCAGATTAAAGACAGAAAGCTGGAACACTCCATCACAATTCATCCTTTTACACAAAACATAACGCAAGAATACCTGAACAGTTCCATTCTGGCCCTAAGCTCCAATTACGAAGGTTTTGGACTGGTCTTGATCGAAGCCATGAGTCTGGGTGTTCCTTGTGTTTCTTTCGACTGTCCTTTCGGTCCATCGGAAATCATCAGAAACCAGGAAGACGGACTCCTCGTTAAAAACGGAGACATACAAGGATTTGCCAACGCTCTTTGCCACTTGATAGAACATGAAGCAGAAAGAAAAGCTTTTGGCAAAAGAGCTAAACAAAATATAAAACGCTACTCACTCCGAAACATCATGCCGCAATGGGAAATGTTATTTCATAAACTGACTGAAAAATGACCATCGTTTATCTATACACAGCACTATGCACCGTGGGAGGCGCAGACCGGAGCATCATCCAAAAAGCGAACTATCTGGCTGACGAAATGCATCAGGATGTATTTATTATCACAGATTCACAAAAAGAACGACCGCCCGTTTTCCCGATATCTCCCAGAATCAGGCACATTGACATAGCGATTGATTTTGACAGACAGTATCATCACAACCTGTTAGTAAGAGGGTATTATTATTTTACCCTGATGTACCTGTACAGAAAGAAGCTGGAGTATTGGCTGAAAACCTTGAAGCCGGATATCGTCATCAGCACATTGGGCCGAGAATTGGATTTTCTGACACAACTGGACGATGGAAGCGTAAAAATAGGAGAATCCCATATAGCTAAACCGTACACTCGTAACCTGCATCTGATGGAACAACGGGGATTCCCATACAAGCAAATCGCACGGCATTGGAGAAAGAAACAGGAGGAAGCTGTAAAAAAACTGGACGCGCTGGTTGTTCTGACACAACATGATGCGGATAATTGGAAAGAAGTGAAGAAGGCTTGTGTCATACCAAACTTCTTACCTTTCTCACCCCAAAAAGGGAGTTCCTGCCTGGAAAAAAGAATCATCAGCATAGGAAGATACAGCGAACAGAAGGGGTATGACCGCCTGATTGAAGCTTGGATCAAAGTCAATCGGAAGCATCCCGACTGGCATATCCGCATTTACGGAGAAGGACAGGATAGGAACAGTCTGCAAGAGCTTATTGAAAAGCATCATATAGAAAACAGTTTTTCACTATGCCCTCCGACAAAAAACATTCAAGAAAAATATCTGGAAAGTTCCATATACGTCATGAGTTCACGATTTGAAGGATTACCGATGGCACTTCTGGAAGCGATGGCATGTGGTGTTCCCTGCATTTCATTCGACTGTCCATACGGACCTGCCGAGATTATCACTCCGGAAGAAGACGGAATACTGGTGAAGAACGGAAACACGGACGAACTGGCTGACGCGATATGCCGGCTGATAGAGGATACGGACAAACGCATACGGATGGGAAAGCAGGCCCAAAAGAATATCCAACTTTATTTACGCGAAGAAGTGATGAAACTGTGGGATGAACTATTCAACACTTTAACAACTACCCGACTATGAATATCATCTATCTCCTTTTCCACGGACTATCCCCTTACAGCGGCATCAGCAAAAAGATCCTGTATCAGGTTAAAGGCTTTGAAACATGTGGACACCGGGTCAGTTTATGCACATACAGCATAGCGGACAACGGCCACCGGGTAAGGATGATAAACGATGAAATAATAGACGACTACGGAACAGGCAAACCAGCTGCGGCGAAAAGGAGAGTTTCCTACCAATGCATATACCGCTATGCTGTAACACATCAAGTGGAATTAATCTACGTACGCTCTTTCCATAATGCAAATCCGTTCACCATCCGGCTGTTCAGCAAACTAAGGAAAGCCGGAATTAAAATAGCGATGGAAATACCCACCTATCCTTACGACAGCGAATACACCGGTTTTCCACTGACCACACGCCTGGGGATACAAGTGGATAAAGTATTCCGAAAGACACTGGCAAAACACGTGAACGCCATCGTCACTTTCTCAGACTATCACCGTATATTCGGCCAACGTACCATTCAGATATCCAATGGAGTTGACTTTGATTCCATCCCGCTGAAAAAGATGCTTTCTAAAAATACCTCTGTCATTCATCTATTAGGAGTGGCCGAAGTACATTATTGGCACGGTTACGACCGCCTGATAGACGGTTTGGGTAGATATTACCAAAACCCGGCAAACACAACCGTATTTTTCCACATCGCAGGCGGTATATGGAAATCCGAAATGCATGACTCACAACACGCTCCCGGATTTTATGAACTTATCAACAAATATCATATAGAGAAATATGTCATCTTCCACGGACAAAAAATGAATGAGGAACTAGACGAATTATTCAACGAAGCAGACTTTGCCATCGGCAGTCTGGCACGCCACCGCAGCGGCATCGACAAAATCAAAACATTAAAAAACAGAGAATATGCAGCACGGGGAATACCTTTTGTATATTCAGAAACAGATGGAGACTTTGACAAGATGCCTTATATACTGAAAGTTCCAGCCGATGAAAGTCCCATAGATATCCGCCGGCTTATCCGGTTCTATATGGAACTGGATCTGTCTCCTTGCAGAATAAGGGATTCCATTAAAAACCTGTCATGGAAAGAACAAATGATGAAAGTAATAAACAACCTGTAATACTCCCGCCTATGATCCGAATCGCCTATTGTACCCCCTCTCTCCATATCCCCGGAGGAGTGGAAAGGGTACTGACCACCAAAGCCAATTATCTAGCGGAGAATGGTAATTATGACATATATATTTTGCTGACTGACGGAAAAGGCAAGCCTCCCTGCTATACTTTATCGCCCAAAGTAAAAATCATCCAACTGAATATAGACTTTGAAGAATTATGGGAACTTCCTCTTTGGAAAAAAGTGCCGGTTTATCTGAAAAAACAAAGAATATACCGACGCAAGCTCTCTGCCGCTTTGTCTCACCTCAAACCGGACATCACAGTTTCTTTGTTACGACGGGAAATAAACTTTATCACTTCCCTCAAAGATGGAAGTAAAAAGATAGGGGAGCTACACGTGAACCGAAAAAACTATCGTAATTTTGAAAAGGACGAAAGCAACTTCATCAAGGAACTTTTTGCCAAATTATGGATGAAAAGTCTGGTGAGGCATTTAAAAAAGTTGGATAAGTTCGTTGTGCTGAGTGAAGAAGACAGAGTGAACTGGTCCGAACTGCAAAATGTAAAAGTTATCAGCAACCCTCTACCCTTTCAATCCGGAACATTCAGCGACTTGAACAATAAACGGATAACCGCAGCCGGAAGATATACTTATCAAAAAGGATTCGATTTGTTACTGGAAGCATGGAGCAAAGTCTGTGACCAGCATCCGGACTGGGAATTACATATATATGGCAAAGGGGATAAGACTGCATATCAAGTACTGGCCGGAAAATTGAAATTAAAGAACCTTTTTCTTGAAAATGCAACCCCGGATATGTTCTGTAAATACCGTGAAAGTTCTATCTTTGTATCAAGTTCCAGATTTGAAGGATTCGGAATGGTCATAGCGGAAGCAATGACATGCGGAGTACCTGCCGTGTCATTCGCCTGTCCATGCGGACCTAAAGATATCATCCGGGACGGGGAAGACGGACTATTGGTCGAAAATGGAAAAACAGAAGAACTGGCCGAAAAAATAAATTATCTGATTGAAAACAAACAAATAAGAAAAGAAATGGGGAAAAAAGCCCGTATCAATGTACAACGTTTTGCTGAAGATGTAATAATGCAACAATGGATTCAGCTATTCAACAACTTATTAAACGGAACAGAACAATGAAAACAGATTCCCCCTACGACAGAGGAGACATCCATATAAATAAAAACGACAAAGTGCTAGAAATAGGTCCGGGCCATAATCCGACGTATCGCTCCAACGTGATAGCCGAAAAATTTATTGACACCAATTACCACCTGTCTCTTATACACATCTGACGCTGC
>ERZ1027046.735-NODE-735-length-13636-cov-8.509314_pt1 | contig 13636 bp, 8 predicted proteins | sample MGYA00519431_ERZ1027046 | MGnify/ENA primary metagenome ERZ1027046 (study PRJEB26926, sample SAMN06164587) | human gut metagenome | biome: ENVO:00009003; feature: ENVO:2100002; material: ENVO:00002003 | host: Homo sapiens | place: USA | collected 2012 ...
CTATCATTCAAAGGATAGATTGGGCTGAAAAATCGGTTACTCTTTAGGAAACTTCTATTCTATCCGTTGAACTACAAGGGCAATCTTCCGCAAAAGTAAGTCTTTTTATTGAATATCCATGATTTTGGTATGAAAAAAGCGGTTTCCAGTTGATTTTTACGCCTTTTTTAGCTGCTATGGAAAACCTCGAAGCGTTTGGAAGAAAACGCCAAAGCGTTTTGTTTGAAACGCAAGTTCATTTTACTTCAAACGCACTTGCGTTTCATATCGAATGCACTTGCGTTTTTTTAAAACGTACTTGCGTTCTGCTGGTGCGAAAATAAACCTCGTATTTCTGGCTCGTTTTGTTTGAAAAATTGATATTTTTGGAAGAACGAATTCTAAAAATTACGATATCTATGGGAAAAATAAGTCAGTTTGTAAAGGCGGGGGCTTTGCTTTTAATGATGGCAGGATGTTCTTCGCCGAATTCCGGAGGAAAGGATGCGGAGATGGACCGCTTTATCAGTGACCTGATGGGGCGCATGACCTTGCAGGAAAAGTTGGGACAGCTGAATCTGCCGGCAGGAAATGATTTGGTGTCGGGAGCAGTGAAGAACAGCAAGATGGCAGAAGCTATCCGGGCTGGTGAGGTCGGCGGCTTTTTCAATGTGAAGGGAGTGAACAAAATTTACCAGATGCAGCGTATGGCGGTGGAGGAGACTCGTCTGGGAATTCCTCTGATAGTGGGTGCTGATGTGATTCACGGGTACGAAACGATCTTCCCGATTCCGTTGGCCCTGTCTTGTAGCTGGGATACGGCGGCGGTAACGCGTATGGCACGCATTTCTGCCACGGAAGCCAGTGCCGATGGAATCAGCTGGACATTCAGTCCGATGGTAGACATCTGTCGGGATGCCCGCTGGGGACGTATTGCAGAAGGAAGTGGAGAAGACCCGTACCTCGGTGCGCTGATGGCCGGAGCGTATGTGCGCGGTTATCAGGGTGACGGCATGAAGCAGAACAATGAAATCATGGCTTGTGTGAAGCACTTTGCGCTGTATGGAGCTTCGGAATCGGGACGTGACTATAATTCGGTGGATATGAGTCGTAATCTGATGTATAATGTGTACCTGGCTCCTTACAAGGGTGCGGTGGAAGCCGGAGTGGGCTCGGTGATGAGCTCGTTCAATACCATCAACGGGGTGCCTGCTACAGCCGACAAATGGCTGCTGACGGATTTGCTCCGCAATGAGTGGGGGTTCACGGGTTTTGTGGTGACCGACTACAATTCAATTGGTGAGATGAAAACTCATGGGGTGGCCGACTTGAAGGAAGCTTCTGCACGGGCGTTGAATGCGGGAACGGACATGGATATGGTGGCACATGGTTTTTTGCATACGCTGGAAGCTTCACTGAAGGAGAAGGCCGTGACGCAGGAACGGATTGACGAGGCCTGCCGTCGGGTACTGGAAGCCAAGTATAAGTTAGGATTGTTTGAGAATCCTTATAAATATTGTGATACGCTTCGAGGTCGCAAGGAACTGTTTACGGAGGCGAATCGTAAAGCGGCACGTGAAACTGCGGCCGAAACGTTTGTATTGTTGAAGAACGAGGCTAAGTTGTTGCCTTTGCAGAAAAAGGGACGCATTGCATTGATTGGGCCGATGGCCGATGCGCAGAACAATATGTGCGGCACGTGGAACATGGATTGTCAGACAGACCGTCATGTGACGATGTACGAAGCTTTCCGTCGTGCGGTAGGTGATAAGGCTACGGTTTCTTATGCCAAAGGAAGTAACGTGTATTATAGTGAGCATATAGAGAAAGGGGCGGTCGAACCTCGTCCGCTGACACGTGGCGATGACCGTCAGTTGCGGGCTGAGGCTTTGCGCGTGGCGGCTTCGGCCGATGTGATTGTGGCCGCATTGGGTGAGAGTGCCGAGATGAGCGGAGAGTCTTCTTCTCGTACGGATATTCAGATTCCGGATGCGCAGAAAGATTTGTTGAAGGCACTGGTGGCTACCGGAAAGCCGGTGGTGCTGGCTTTGTTTACCGGTCGTCCATTGGATTTGTGCTGGGAATCTGAACATGTACCGGCTATCCTGAACGTGTGGTTTGCCGGCAGTGAAGCGGGTGATGCCATTGCCGATGTGATGTTTGGTGACGTGTCTCCTTCGGGCAAGCTGACTACGAGTTTCCCGCGTGCGGTGGGACAGTTACCGCTTTATTATAATCATCTGAACACGGGGCGTCCGGATACGGATGATACCACTTTCAACCGTTATGGCAGCAATTACATCGACCAGAGTAATGAACCGCTTTATCCTTTTGGCTATGGTTTGAGTTATACCACTTTCCGCTACGGTAATTTGCAGTTGAGTGCCGAGCGTATGGCCAAGGGTGGTCAGTTGAAGGTAACCGTGCCTGTAACCAATTCCGGCGAGTGTGACGGAGTAGAGATTGTGCAACTGTACCTTCACGATGTGTATGCAGAAATCTCCCGTCCGGTGAAGGAGCTGAAAGCTTTCCGTCGTGTGGCCCTTAAAAAGGGAGAGACGCAGAATGTGGAGTTTGTGCTCGACGAGGATGATTTGAAGTATTATAACTCTCGTCTGGAATATGGATATGAACCGGGAGAGTTTGAGGTGATGGTAGGTCCGGACAGCCGGAATGTGCAGCACGCGACTTTTGTGGCTGAATAGTAGTCAGGTCATATAAAACAAAAAATGGTCCGCCTTTGTGAGAAGATTCAGAGGCGGACCATTTTTGTGTTATTCAAGTTGGACGTTGCGTACATGTACGTCTGTGCAGTGTAAGAATACCGAAGCCGATTCCCGGAATTTCTCGACCGATTCTGTGGTGAGAAACTCCCGTCGCTTGTTCTTGGAACAGCGTGCGTCCATGTCCGGATGACGCGACAGATAGTCTTTCAGGCTTTCGCTGACATACTCGCCTTGCGTTACCAGTCGGATGTGCGAGGGGGTGTACTGCCGTATCTTTTGCAGAAGCAGGGGATAGTGCGTACAGCCTAAAATCAGGGTGTCGATATCCGGGTCTTTCTGCAGGATGGTATCAATGTATTTCTTGACGAAATAGTCAGCCCCTTCACCGTCGTATTCCTTGTTCTCTACCAGTGGCACCCACATGGGACAGGCCATTCCTGTGACCTGAATGTTCGGAAAAATCTTTTTAATCTCCAGCGGATAGGATTCGGAACGTACGGTGCCGGCTGTGGCCAGCAGGCCTACGTGCCCGTTGCGGGTGATTTCACCGATACATTCCACCGTGGGGCGTATTACTCCCAATACGCGGCGGGTCGGATCCATGTGAGGAAGGTCGTTCTGCTGAATGCTGCGGAGCGCTTTGGCGGAAGCCGTATTGCAGGCCAGGATGACCAGCGGGCAGCCCAGCTCAAACAATTTCTTGACAGCCTGCAGGGTGAAGTCGTAGACCACTTCGAACGAACGTGTGCCGTATGGAGCACGGGCATTATCTCCCAAGTACAGGTAATCGTACTGTGGCAGTCGTTCGATGAATTTTCCTAGGATGGTAAGACCTCCGTATCCGGAGTCGAATACTCCGATGGGACCGGTGTGAGGGGCAGATAGAGGGTACATGGGAAAACGTTTGAAAGGTTTGAAAAGAAAAATGTCATTCAGAGAAATCTTTTTCGTGTTTCTCTGAATGACATGTAGTCAGGACGACAAAGAGTTCCTTTTATTACTGAGCAGAATTTGCTGCAGGAGCTACCGGAGTAGCAGGAACTGCTGTCAGGCTGATGCCCAATTTAGTCTTGATGTCGTTTGTAATATCTTTTGACTGAGCTTCGTCAATGTAAGGAATGTCAGTACGGTTCAGGTCGAATACGTAAGTATAAGCACCAGTTTTACCTACAGCCTGTACAGCATCTTCCAGTTTCTTGTAAATCGGTTCCATCATGTCAGCGTATGCTTTCTGCAACTGCTGCTGAGCATCCTGCTGGAACTGCATACCTTTTTCACTCAGTTCCTGCAATTCTTTCTGGCGGCGTTCCTGAATGTTCTGCGGCAGGTTCTTCTGTTCCTGCTGGTATTCTGCATATTTCTTGTTGAATTCGTCAGAAGCACGTTTGATTTCGTCCTCATATTGTTTCTGCATAGTCTGGATATCTGTCTGTGCCTTTGCGTATTCCGGCATTACTGGGATGATATCCATTGATTTAAAGTGCGCAAATTTTTGTGCGAATACACTCATCGGTGCGATGAGTAAAAGTAAAAAAGCAATTTTCTTCAACATAATCTCAAGTTTCTATTTGTTATTAATTAATTCGATGTATAAAACAGGGCTTATTATCACCCGGTTGCAAATGTATAAAATTAATTTGAATATCCTAGTTTTGCAAGAACCTCATTGCTTATATCAATGCGTGGAGAAGCAAAAATCATGCTCTGTGCCGAGGCACGGTCTATCACGGCATCATATCCGCGCTGGGTTGCAATTTCTTTCACTGCATTGTAGATGGCATCCTGAATCGGAGAAATCAGTTCCTGGCGTTTCTTCATCAGTTCACCTTCCGGTCCGAAATATTGCTTGCGGAGCTCTGCCGCTTCTTTCTCTTTGGCTACGATAGCTTCTTCCTTGCTGGTTTTCTGAGTAGCAGAAAGTGTGTTGGCACTTTTCTGATAATCTTCGTACAGCTTCTTTGCTTCGTTGGCTTTAGCCTCAATCTGGCTTTGCCATTGCTTTGACAGTGACTCCATCTGTTGGTTGGCCTGTTGATAAGAAGGTATCTGCTTGAGGATATACTCCATATCTATCAGGGCGAATTTCTGTGCTGAGGCCATGCCTACGGCGGCTACTAACAGCATAACGGATAAAATGAGTCTCTTCATAATCATTGGTTTTTAAGTGTTAGAATTCTTGTCCGATGATAAAGTGGAACTGGCTTCCGCTGTATTGCATTGAACCGTCAATCTTGTCGAAACCGTAAGCCCAGTCAATACCCATCATACCAATCATCGGCAGGAAGATACGTACACCGAATCCGGCAGAACGTTTCAACTGGAAGGGGTTAAAGTCGGTCACGTTGTTCCATGCGTTACCTGCTTCCACGAAGCCCAGTGCATAGATACTGGTGGAGTTTTCCAGCATCAGCGGGTAGCGGAGCTCAGCACCCAGACGGATGTAAGCATAACCTTCACTTCCGTACGGAGTCAATGAACCGTTTTCATATCCACGAAGGGCGATGGTTTCGGATGCATAGTTGTAGCTGTAACCAGTCATACCGTCACCTCCCACGTAGAAGGTTTCAAACGGTGAACGTTTGTATTTGTTGAAGTGACCGAGGATACCGAATTCTGTACGGGTCATGATAACCGGACATTTCTGAATATCCATCAAGGCTGTATAAGTCTTGGCTTTGAATTTCCACTTGTGGTATTCAATCCACTTGTACATGCTGGCAGCATCGTGGTAGTTGTCTTTACCGTAAGTAGAGTAGTCCTTCTTGCTGAACAGAGAATACGGCGGAGTAATCTGCAAAGAAGCCGAGAATTCTGAACCGTAACGCGGGAAAATCGGGTTATCCGTAGAGTTACGTGACAAGGTCAGGTTCAAGCTCAGGTTATTACAGTTACCGGTGTTCATGTACTGTCCGTTGTTCAGTTTGATATAGAGGTAACTCCAGTCTTTCAGCATGAATCGCTGGTAAGACAATTCAGCCGACAAGGTAAAGTAGTCATCCGGCCAGCGCAGACGTTTACCCCATCCTACAGATACACCGAACATCTTGATAGACTTGTCGGGGTCGTAGTAAGATTCGTAGTTGTCATAATAGTTTCCGTAACCTCCGTAGTATCCGTATCCGCTCAACATGTTGTAATAGTTGTTCATGTAAGCAGAGTTGTAATACTGGCTGCTCACGTCGGTCTGGATAGAGTAGAAGGCCGAAACAGAGAATGAGTTCGGGCGTTTGCCGCCAAACCATGGATCGAAGAACGATACACTGTATGACTGATAGTAGCGTCCGTTGGTCTGCCCACTGATAGTCAGTGTCTGTCCGTCACCTTGTGGCAGGATACCGCGGTAGTTGTCGTTTTTGCGGAACAAGTTCGCAAATGAGAAGTTGGTGAACTTCAAACTCAGCTTACCGATGATACCAGTCTGTCCCCAACCGGCAGAGAATTCCACCTGGTCGTTGGCTTTTGATTCCAGTCCCCAGTTAATGTCGACTGTACCGTCCTGGAAGTTAGGCTGTACATCCGGTTTGATATTTTCAGGGTTGAAGTGTCCCATCTGTGCAATTTCACGGTAAGAACGTTCCAGTGCTTCCTTACTGAAGAGGTCGCCCGGACGTGTACGCAGCTCACGACGTACGATGTTTTCATACAGACGGTCATTACCGTTGATGCGTACGTGGCTGATGCTGGCCTGCGGACCTTCGGTGATACGCATTTCCAGGTCGATCGAGTCACCGTCAATGTTTACTTCCACCGGATCGAGGCGGTAGAACACATATCCGCGGTTATAGTAGTTGTTACCGATTGCGTCTTCATCATTAGAGATACGGTCGTTCAGCAACTTCTGGTTATATACATCACCGCGTTTCATGCGGAGCTGTTCGTTCAACAGGTCAGAAGGATATACCGTGTTACCTACCCAGGTGATGTCACGAAGGTAATATTTTTGTCCTTCGTAGATTTTCATGTAGACATCTACCGTCTTTTCATCGTATGGTGATACACTGTCTACTACAATCTGTGCGTCACGGTAACCCAGCTCGTTATATTTATCGATGATTTTCTGCTTATCTTCTTCGTAACGTTCATTGATGAACTTCTTGGCACGGAAAAGGTTAATCAGCTTACCTTTTTCGTTGGTCTTCTTCATGACACGCTTCAACTTCTTGTCAGTAAGTACCTCGTTCCCGTCAATGGTAATCTGGTGGACTTTGACTTTAGCTTTCTTGTCAATGTTCACATCTACATATACCTGTTCCTTGTTTTCCGGGTCCTCGCGTTCAATGATGTTTACTTCCGCATTCTTGAAACCTTTCTCGTCAAAATGCTTCTTGATCAAAATCTTGGCACGGTCAATCAAGTTCGGTGTAACCTGTGTACCTTTTGCCATACCCAGTTTAGCCTGCAAATCCTCACGTTCACTCTTTTTCACACCGTGAATTACGATGTCGGTAATACGTGGACGCTGTGTCAGCTGGATAGACAGGTAGATTTTATTGTCTACAATCTTATCCGCAGTGATTTTCACGTCAGAGAACAAGCCATGACGCCAGTATCTTTTTACTGCTGAGGTGATGTCATCTCCTGGTACGGTGATAGTTTGTCCGACAGCCAGACCGGAAATACCTATCAGGACATAATCCTCATAGTTCTTTACTCCGCTGACCTTGATGTCGGCGATTTCATATTTTTTAGGTGTTCCGTTGTAAAGGATAACTGGCTTATCGCTTTGTTCAGTTGTATTATTGTCCTGTGCATATCCCCCCATTGGAGCAGACGAAAGACATGCAGCAATCAATAGAAGAAGTGAAAAACGGTTTTGCATTGTTCTTTGTTAAATTTGTTCACTGGTTTTGCCGAATCGGCGTTCTCTTTTTTGAAAGTTACAAATAGCCTTACATAATTCTTCGGCCTTGAAGTCCGGCCAGAAAGTGTCACAGAAATACAGTTCCGCGTAGGCGCATTGCCAAAGCAGGTAGTTGCTCAGACGGATTTCACCGCCTGTTCTGATTAACAAGTCCGGGTCGGGCATATAATGAGTAGCCAGGCATCGGTCGATGGTCTGGTCTGTAATTTCTTCGAGAGAAAGGGTTCCTTCCTTCACTTTACGGGCAATTTTTTTGACAGCCTCCGTGATTTCCCACTTAGAAGAATAGCTTAATGCTAATGTCAGACACATTCCCGTGTTCTTTGATGTACGTTCGATACATTTGTTCAGTCGTGCAAGTACGTTTTCCGGCAATTTTTCTGTTTCACCGATGATGCGGAAGCTGATGTTGTTCTTCATGAAGGTTTCTTCTTCAATGGAGTCCATGAGCAAACTCATCAAGGCGGCTACTTCGTCTACCGGACGATTCCAGTTTTCAGTAGAGAATGTATAAAGAGTCAGATATTTCACGCCTAACCGTGCGGCCTCTTCCGCAATGACATGTACGGTCTCAGCGCCAGCCTGGTGTCCGAAAGTACGGGCGTGTCCCTGCTGTTTGGCCCAGCGTCCGTTACCATCCATAATGATGGCAATGTGTGCCGGTATCCGATTTTTGTCTATTTGGTCTTTATATAGCATGGCTTGTTGTTTTTCAGGGTTCTTAGATTACCATTTAGGAGTAAATCCCAATCGGTTGATACGTCCTCTGCAGATGCTTCCATCTTCCCACACAATCCAGATAAAATTACCTCTGTATGTTTCGTTCTCCAATTTGGGAGTTACGGCACATGAGTAATTACCGTGGTGTGTAGTATAAAGTGTGCTGAATTCTGCTGGGAAAGCCATACATTCAGTGACAGGTCTCCAGCAAAGTCCGTTATCGGTAGAACAATAGAACTGGCTGAAAGGTTTAATTTCTTTGTAACCTCCTCCGAATGCATACAACTTTCCGTCATAGTAAATCATGGTGACATTTTCCAAATTAGGAAGCGGCAGGTTCTGCATTCTTTTTTCCCATTTGTTGTCACTTGATATACGATTGAATACCAATGCTGCCGTATCATTAGCAGTAGTACCTGGGTTATTGCAGAGTGCTATTGTAGAAGTGATATTGCTGTTGTAAGATGTAGTAGTTGTATTCGAGAAGAATGGCTGACCTGCTTTGAATTGAGTGAATGGGTCAGTATCTTTTGTCCATGGACTCTCTTTATATATACCACTTACCCCATCTTTTACAACGTAAAGTTCACTTTTTATGTCATTTCCTCCTATTAGCATTTCAAATGTTTCTGTGCCTACAGGTTCAATCTTATCAGTGGTTACGTTTAGTTTATAAAGCTGTTTGGCTTTAGGTGATCCTGCCAGAAAATAGATGTTGCCTGCCCATGCAGTAGCAGAATAGGTGTCAACGTCTGTAATATTAATTGTTACAGGAGTCCAAGAACTAGGGTTGTCATTTGCTACATTCGAGTATTCAATATGAGTGTCGTCCCCGTTTTTCCCGAATACATATACCTTTTCATTAGCATATACTGCTTTCTGTTCACTCAAGTTTCCATCACTAAATGGATTGTTATCAAACTTCTTCCATGAAATTGTGTCCGGTTCCTGTTGATGTACGTTAATGGTAATTGTATAAGGTTTCCCCTCTACACCACTGTATGCATACACTTTAAATTCCACAGGCTCAGTAAAGTCGATAGAGTCAGTTGATGTCCAGATGGTATCATGATCTGATCCTTTTGGTGTGTAACCCAACATTCCTGCATCATATGTGATACTGGTAATAACCTTGTCTATGTGGGTTCCTACGGGGAGTGAGTCTTTATTTGTGATGATTCTATTGATTTGGTCAATGGTGAATGGATAGTTAGAACAATCAAGTGTATCTACATAAGGACGATCTAAACCATTTTTGTCTTTTCCCATGCGATTGATATTCAATGTCCCCAGAGAGAATCCCGTAATACTGGTTTCAGATGTATACGTAATCTGTTCTACATCATTGTCCAAACACGATGTCATTATAGATGTTGCAGCAAAGAATACTGCAAGCAATGGCAAAAACTTTATTTTCATTTGCAAATGAGTTCTTTTAATTACAAGTTGCAAAAGTAGAAAGTTTTTCCTCGATTCCTCGCTTTTAGGGGAAGTTTTATATAAAATTATATTGTTATCTCCTCTTTATCAAGCTCTGTTGCATATTGTCCTGTTTTGTTAAAGGGCACAAGTCTGTGCAAAAAGTCGCTTTTTCAGTATATTATAAGAACTTTTTAGGGGTAAAAATTGTTTATATTCCCTTTGTATATCGATATTGTCCTGTATAAAACGGTTTTATACAATTTGTTTACTGAAAGAACGGATAATTTTGTAATCCAATAAAAACGAATAAATAACTATGTACAGACAATTAATTTCTAATTCATGGAAAGCATGCCTTCTTTTCGTATGTGTATTCTTTTCCGGTATAACTGTGAAAGCAGATGATAGTTTATACTCTCCTAATAAGAAAATAGGAGTGAGCTGGGATAATCTTGCGAAAGAATTGCGTGTGATTTATAAGAAAGGTGATTCTTCGATTTCGGTAGTTCAGTTAAAGAATCTGGGGATTCAACTTCAGCGTACATCTGGAGACGAATTTAATTATGTGTCTTCTTCCGCCGTGACTCCTGTACGTGAGGATTATACCATGATAACGGGTAAACGCCGTCATTGCACGAACGAGGGAAACCAGCAGATATTTCATTTCAAGAGCGCTCAGAACGTATCGCTGGATTTGGAACTTCGGGTATATGATGACGGTATAGCTTTTCGTTATGTATTTCCCCGCCTGACTAAAGAAATGTGTGTGACTGATGAAACTACAGCTTTTGCTTTTCAGAAAGGAATTACCCGATGGACACAGAAGTTGAATCAGGCCTATGAAGACTTCTATTTGAAAAATAAAGGTCGTGTGCAAGGATATACTGCAGGACAATGGGGATTCCCGGCATTGTTTGAAGTGGCAGATTCTGTTTTTACCCTTATCTCAGAAGCGAATGTGGCGAAAGGTAACTGTGGTTCCTGGCTGAACAATGCTGCCAATGAGTCGACCTATAAAATAGAGATGGCAGAACCGACCAAAGCTTCCGGTAGATGGTGTTCGCCTTGGCGCGTGGCCATTATCGGTTCTTTGGCCGATGTGGTAGAGTCCACTTTAGTGACAGACGTCAGTGAGCCTTGTCGGCTGAGCGATGTTTCCTGGATTAAGCCAGGAGTCGTTTCCTGGATTTACTGGGCTTATAATCACGGTTCAAGAGATTATCAGCTGATAAAGAAGTATATTGATTTTGCGGCAGATTTTCATCTTCCTTACATGTTGATTGATGCGGAATGGGACGAAATGGGGAACGGCGGCAATGTGGAAGATGCCTTGGCTTATGCAAAACAGAAGAAAGTTGCTCCTTTGTTGTGGTATAACTCCTCTACCGCGTGGTGTGCGTTTGGTCCTTTGTATCGTCTGAACAAACCGGAGACACGTCAGAAAGAATTTGCCTGGCTTGAGTCCATGGGTGTGAAAGGAATAAAAGTAGATTTCTTCAGTCAGGACAGTATATCTACAATGAATTATTTTGTGGACATTCTGGAGGATGCGGCTAAATATCATTTGATGGTAAACTTTCATGGAGCTCCTATTCCGCGAGGCTGGCAGCGCACCTATCCTCACATGATGTCGGTGGAAGGAGTATATGGAGCAGAATGGTATAATAATAAGGAGACATTGACCGACAGTGCGGCATGGCATAACTGTACATTGCCTTTTACGCGTAATGTAGTGGGCCCGATGGACTATACTCCTTGTACTTTTACAGACTCTCAGCATCCGCATATCACTTCGAACGGGCATGAACTGGCTCTGCTGGTTGCATTTGAATCTGCTTTGCAGCATTTGGCCGACCGTCCCGAAGGATACCATGCCCAACCAGCTGAAGTACGTTCGTTTATCTCTTCACTTCCCACCGTTTGGGACGATACGAAATTGCTGAGCGGTTATCCTTCCAGCTATGTGGTGCTTGCCCGGAAGAGTGGTGATTGCTGGTATATTGCCGGCCTGAACGGAACAAACGAGAAGAAATCGCTTGCTGTAGATTTGAGCTTTATTCAGGGACCTGTCAAAGAAATCACTCTGTATGCCGATGGAAAAGAACGTAATCAGTTTGATATACAGATGCTTTCTGGTTTGAAGAAATCTGTACATGAGGTGGACTGTCTGCCGCGTGGAGGATTTGTGATGAAGGTTAGCCTTGATTGAGTTATAGTTAGGCTATTTATATTTACGTGGAGAATGCCTGATGCTTTTAGAATGAGCGTCAGGCATTTTTTGTGTGTTTTTCAGAGGTGATTGCAGTGACGGTATAAAAGATAGGGAATTATTGGTCATTTTGAGGAATGCTTTTGTATAAAAATTGAAATTAAACGGTCAATTCTCTGTTTCACACTGTGGGATATAAAAACCACAGTGTGGGATATATATTTCACAGTGTGAAATACAAATCTCGCACTGTGAAACAGAGAATATGTAAAGTCAAAACAGAGAATTTGTAGAGTAGTTTGGAAGATATAGTAGTAGCTAAAACACGTTTGTCGATAAATTGCAAGAAATATCGATTTTGTTAATCTTTTATCGTTTTTAAGTTTGAATAATGTCGATTTTGTATTATTGAAAGATACTTTAATCCTATATTCGGGTTGTATGAATAATTAACTTTGCATTGTATAATTTAAATCTAAATAAAGATGAAACACAATTCTATTAGGCAAATGTGGCAAGCCTTGAGAGTATTTATGTTACTCTTTGCTTGTTGTGTGAGTTCCATTGCATGGGGACAAGGAACAAACAGTGTGAAAGGTCACATTACAGACGGAAACGGAGAACCCTTGATTGGGGTAAGTATTCTGGTAAAGCATACAAACAATGGAACTGTAAGTGATTTAGATGGTAATTTTACTCTGTCAGTTAATCCAGGAGACATTTTGCGTGTGACGTATGTAGGGTATGCTTCACAGGAGATTCCTGCAGTTTCGGGCAAAATAATGCGAATTGTTCTTAAAGAACGTGAGTTCGATATAAGATTAGAAAATAGACAGTTGTCCGTCATTGACAAAATTTACATCAATGGCGGGCTTCTTTTCAAAAAAGCAGTATGCCGCAATAGCCGACAAGGAGTTTGCTATAAAGTTGTTAAAAGAACGATGTCTGGAGTGTTCTATCTGAGCAATATTCTTCAGTTCGTCATTGACCGTTTCAATCAAGGCTCTTTTCCTAAGCAGAATCTTATCAGCTATACTCATGAGTGAATTCTTCATGTTGCTTTTAACCTTTGTAACAAGCTGAATACCGTTTAGGAAGAGATTTTCAAACAAAGCCTGCCCAATATATCCTTTATCTGCACATAGTTTTCCCTTAATGTTTTCCACGAACTTACCCTGTTTCAATGGCTCACGATCATCTACATTTGCAGGTGTAAACATGAAATTGAGAATTTCACCCTTATCATTGATTATCAGATGCAACTTGAATCCGAAGAACCATCCCATGGAGCATTTCCCTCGTTCTGCAAGACCTTCAAATGTCTTATGAATCAGAATTCTTTGGTTACGACAGACACGTAAAGGAGTGGAGTCGACAAAACTGATGCCGGTACAGGTTCCCATCAATACCTTCTTTATGAAGATGGTCAGAGGAAGCAGTATCTCCTTCTCCAGTTCTACAAAACGATTATAGGATACTTGACGCGGAAACAGGTGTTTCAGATGTTTGCACACATACTCCTTATAATAATGCTTGAAACAGCGGAAACCGCCAGAATGGAACAGAATAAGAATAACCATAATCTCAGCATCACTCATGCGGTTGGGCTTGTTGCGATGCTTCTTTTTACTGTCTTCAATCATATATTTTTCCTGTTGCAACGCAAATTCCTTGCAAAAATCATCGGCCATACAATAAATCTCTGTAACTTTAGACTCT
>ERZ1027046.771-NODE-771-length-13236-cov-9.739246_pt1 | contig 13236 bp, 10 predicted proteins | sample MGYA00519431_ERZ1027046 | MGnify/ENA primary metagenome ERZ1027046 (study PRJEB26926, sample SAMN06164587) | human gut metagenome | biome: ENVO:00009003; feature: ENVO:2100002; material: ENVO:00002003 | host: Homo sapiens | place: USA | collected 2012 ...
TAACGAAGACGGGGTGGCTGAAATGCCAATGGTGCGGTGCAAGCCCGCCGCCGGATGATTCCCCACTCCTAGGGTGCCGAGGGCGAATATGGGAGACCCATATCATATTGGCGCAGACGGGATTGTAACCCTATCTGCGATGCGAGAGCTGGAATTGCTGCCAGTTCTCTTTACATTGCCACCTATCCGCAGGTGACACACTTTTTGACATTATGAAGGCTTCTTTTAGGAGTTCACTTTTGTCTGCCTATTACAATTCGGTTACAGAATCGTCTTGGATGCTATGGAACGACCTATTTCAAGGGCTCGTATATAGAGGCATCTTTTTTCAAGACCACCTTCAACTTCAGGCACTGCCATTATTGCAAAATTCCACTTTCCATCGGTCGCCCCATGGACCGACGTTATTTTAACCAAGAAGCCACTTCGGCTATATTTTCCAAGAACTTTTTAACAAATTTCTTTTTCGGGTTACTTTTTGGCCTTTCTCGATGCCTACCAATTAGAGGGACAATTTTTCGGAAGCCTTAAATTTCGAAGATTTTCTATAAAACTCTGTTCTTTGAAAACAGAATAGTTCAATCGTCCGGTACTTCACAAAAGGTACTTCTGTAACTCGCAGCCCGGTCATAACGAAGACGGGGTGGCTGAAATGCCAATGGTGCGGTGTGAATCCGCTGCCGGACGATTCCCCACTCCTAGGGTGCCGAGGGCGAATATGGGAGACCTATATCATATTGACGCAGATGGGCTGCAAGTCTATCTGCGATGCGAGAGTTGAAACTACTATCAGCTCTCTTTACATTGCCGCCTGACCGCCGCTTTGCTGCAAAGGATATAACCGCAGGTGGCACACACTTTTGACCTTAGACTACTTATGCTGAAGGAGTGCCTATGAAGTTTAACAATGCCTATTCCCAGATGTTTCCCGGCTACCCCGATGCCGTCAGCCTTCAGCAGGCTGCGGAGATGCTTGGTCTGAACCGCCACACGGTCGGGGAACTGATCCGTTCCCGCCGCCTGTTTGCGCTTAAAATCGGCCGCACCTACCGTATCCCGAAGCTGAGTGTGATCGAGTTCCTGCTCACCGGACAGAGCACCTTCCCGGCTGGAAATCCGCCGCTGGATGTGGTATGCTGTGGGTGCAGCAACGGACAGCACGCCTGTTGACCCAAAGGAGGTTTATGATGAAAACTACAGGGTCTGTCCAAGAGAAAAATGGACGTTTCTATTTCGTGATCAATCTTTATGATGCCAACGGCAAGCGGAAGATCAAGTGGATTTCCACAGGTCTGACCGTCCGGGGCAACAAGCGCAAGGCAGAATCCATGCTCCGGGAAGTATTGCTCCGCTATGATGAGACCGGGGAACTGCCCACAGGGCGGGGCGGAGCCTACGAAAAAGTAGATGCTAAAACCACCAAGCCTCTGCCGCAACCCCTCCAACCCGTCAGCAAATCGGAGATGCTGTTTCTGGATTATCTCAACGAGTGGGTGCAAGTTCACAAGGCATCCATCCAGCCTGCAACCTTTATCAGCTACAATCGGATGATCGCCGGTCGTATCACGCAGTATTTTGAGCCGCTGGGCTTAAAGCTGTGCGAGGTCACGCCGCAGGTGCTGGATGAGTTTCAGGAGAAGATCTTGCTGGAGGGCTACACCACTAACACGGTCATTCACTACCACGCCATCTTCGGTAAAGCGTTCAAGGATGCCGTCCGCAAGGACTATCTGGAAACCAACCCGATGCTGAAAGTTGACCGCCCGAAGAAGAACAGCTTCCGTCCCAACTTCTACTCCAAGGATGAAGTCCAGCAGCTGCTGGAAGTATCGCAGGATGACCCCCTGCACCTGTGCATCCTCATTACAGCTTACTACGGTCTGCGCCGCAGCGAGGTACTGGGGTTGAAGTGGTCGTCTATCGACTTTGAGCGCAAGTCCATCACCATCAATCACAAGGTGACGGAACAGTTGGTGAACGGCAAGTACGTTCCTGTGGTCAGCGATGTGATGAAGAACAAGACCAGCTGCCGTACTCTGCCGCTGATCCCAGCTGTGGAAGAAGAACTTCTGAAGCAGAAGGAAAAGCAGCAGCTTTACCGCAAGCTGTTCAAGAAGAGCTACAGCACTGAGTATCTGGATTTCGTCTGCACCGATCAGGAAGGCAAGCTGATCCGCCCGAACTTCGTGACGGAGCACTTCGACTGGCTGCTTCGGAAGTATAGCTTGCCCCGCATCCGCTTCCACGATCTGCGCCACAGCTGTGCCAGCCTGATGGTGATGAACGGCGTATCCATGAAGCAGGTTCAGGAGTGGCTGGGGCACAGTACCTTTTCTACCACCGCTGACATCTACGCACATCTCGATTACAAGAGCAAGGAAGGGTCGGCTGGGGTCATTGCCGGGCTGTTAGAAATGAAAAAGTAAAAAGACCGTTGCATTCCACAGCAGTTTCAACGAGCGGTAGTATTTCTAACGGATTCAACAGGCGGCCTGTTAAAGTTCCTGTTGGAGAGAATTTAGGAGAGAACGGGCTTTCAAAGTAGGATCTTCGCCATTGTTGTCACAGCATCACCGTTGGATTTGGCAGCAAAAAAGGCGCAGATTCGTTTGAATCTGCGCCTCTGGCGGAGTAGCAGGGATTTGAACCCTGGCGCCCCTTGCAGGGCCTACGAGATTTCGAGTCACGCCTCTTCGACCACTTGAGTACTACTCCTTGTTGTATTTCGAGAGAAAATTGCAAGCTGTATATTGCCGATTTCCTCTTGAATCTTAGAAATTTAATGTTAGAATATTGTTAGAAAACGCATCGTTCAGACAGGTTCTGAAGCCTGTCAGGACATCAAAATCGACGTTCCCTCGTGTGATATGGAGACATCCGGCGAAGCATCCACTTGGATTTCGAGTCGTTCTCGTTACGACCGCTTCGATACATCTCCATATATTAGCCTTTACAGTATAGCAAAAAAGCGGTTTTCCGTCAACACTTTTCTCCCGTTACGGCACGGCACGGCTGCAAGCCATACGCAGCCGTGCCGTTTTGCGTTTTTGGGGCAGAAAGCGCGGTTTCTTTGCAAAAAAGGCTGTTCTTTTGGGCGGGAGCCGAGTATAATAGGAACGATATTTTTCAAATTTGAAGTATAGAGGAGAGCATTCCAATGGCACAGGCAAAACAAGATATGGGCACCGGCAGCATCAAAAAGCTGATGCTGCAGCTCATGATCCCCGCCGTGGTGGCGCAGGTGGTGAACCTGCTGTATAACATCGTGGACCGCATTTACATCGGCCACATTGCGGGCATTGGCGCGGCAGCGCTGACCGGCGTGGGGCTGTTCACACCCATTCTGATGCTGCTGAACGCTTTTGCCATGCTGGTGGGCGCGGGCGGCGCGCCGCGCACCGCCATTGCTCTGGGGCAGGGGGACAGGCAGCAGGCCGAAAAGATCGTCTCCAACAGCTTTACCGTACTGATGTTCTTTGCCGTGGTGCTGACCATTGGCTTCTATGCCGGGGCACCGGTGCTGCTGCGGCTGTTCGGTGCCAGCGATGCCACCCTGCCGTACGCCCTGAGCTACAGCCGCATCTACATTGCAGGCTCGGTGTTCGTACTGGTGGTGCTGGGCATGAACCCTTTTATCACCACGCAGGGCTTTGCCAAGACCAGTATGCTTACCACCGTGATCGGCGCGGTGATCAACATTATCCTCGACCCCATCCTGATCTTCGGGTTCGGGCTGGGCGTGCGGGGCGCGGCCATTGCCACGGTGCTCAGTCAGGCCGTGGGCGCGGCATGGATCATCCGCTTTCTCACCGGCAAAAAGACCATCCTGCGCCTGCGCAGAGACTACCTGCGCCCGGAAAAGCAGATCATTCTGCCGGTGCTGGCGCTGGGCATCTCCTCGTTTGTGATGCTCTCCACCGAAAGCCTGCTTTCCATCAGCTTCAGCTCCAGTCTGGCGCGGTACGGCGGCGATGTGGCTGTGGGTGCCATGACCGTCATCACCAGCGCATCCCAGCTGTGCACGCTGCCCATTCAGGGCATCTGTCAAGGCGGACAGCCGGTGATGAGCTTCAACTTCGGCGCAGGCAAGAAGGCCCGCGTCAAGGAAGCCTTCCGTTTTCAGCTGACGCTGTGCGGGTCCTACACCTGCTTGTTCTGGCTGTTGATGATGCTGTTTCCCGGCGCGGTGGCGGGCATTTTCACCTCGGACACCGCACTGATCCAGTACACCACGTGGGCCATGCGCATTTACATGGCGGGCATTTTTGCCATGGGCTTCCAGATCGCCTGCCAGCAAAGCTTTATGGCGCTGGGGCAGGCTAAGGTCAGCCTGCTGCTGGCCTGCCTGCGCAAGATCATTCTGCTGATCCCCCTCATCTTCATCCTGCCGCACCTGCTGCCGAACCCGGTGTTCGGCGTGTTTCTGGCCGAGCCGGTCAGCGACATTCTGGCCGCCACCATCACCACCATCACCTTCTTTGCCCGGTTCGATAAGATCCTCGACCGCGGTGCCGCTCACGTATGATCCCCATGCAAGAACGCCTGCCGGGCCATTGAGCCTGACAGGCGTTCTTTTTATGCGTCTTCCGTGATTATTTTCCGCCGGGAAAGGAACACGTCCTTATTGAAGGGCGAAACATACGTGCACTCATACTGCACCGCCTTGATGCGGCTGTAAACAAAGATCCTTCCATCCCGCAGTACACCACGGGAAGTGATATCCATGACCGGCAGCCCCTTTTTGCAGTGCAAAAGTTCGGCGTGCTCTGCATCCAGTGCTGCTGCATGGTAGTTGGTAATAAAGTAGGCAATGCGGTACTTCTGCCGCAAGGCATAGCTCTGAATAGAATCCTCCAGCACCTCCCGGTTCAGCTCCGGAAACAGCGCACAGGGCATCCAGCCAGTCTCTACCTGACTGATCTCATACCGCACGATACGGATGCGGCGGAACTCCCACAGGGTCTCGCCGGCTTCAAGATTGAACACCCGGCGCAGCTCCGCCGTAGGCTCCACCTGCTTCAGGTACAGAGTTCTGGAACGCAGCTCCTCATAGGGCACTTCGGTAAGGGAATTGTAGACCATAGGATGCCCCAGTGCCTTTTTGTTGATATAGGTACCATCGCCCTGTGTCATATAGATCAAACCAATGGATTGCAGCCTTCCCAGCACCTTCTGGATCGTGAAACGGGAAACGTGATAGATCTCTGCCAATTCCCGCTGGCTGGGCAGCTTGTCCATTATGGTCTTGCGCTGAAAGATCTTGCTGATGAGGTCTGTAACGATGAACTCAGTCTTTTTGGCAGTCACAGGCAGTATCCTCCCTTGGGGTCTTTTGCTAAGGATACCACACTGGGACAAAAAGTGCAAAGTCCTGCACATTATTGAAAGCGGTCGGTCACGGTGTCACCAGCGTACCATCCGGGATACGGCTCTGGGTCCACTCATGGGGACGGTAGCGCACCGGATACTTGACGATCTCCTTTTCGTCGATATCCACACCGATGCCCGGACGCTCAATAGGGTAGAAGTAGCCGCCTTTTGCCTCGTTGTAGCCGGGGAACACTGCCTTGATCTTGTCTTTCAGCTCGATGTTCTCCTGAATGGCGGCATTATGCAGATGGATGTTCAGGTGGGTATTCACCGCCACCCCGATGGGGGTAATGTCCGATGGGGTATGCCATGCGATACGCACGCCAAAGGGTTCGCAGAAGTGCGCCAGCTTTACCGCCGGGGTAATGCCACCCAGCTGGGAAACATGGCAGCGCAGGTAGTCCACGCGGCGGTTCACGACCAGTTCTTTCCATTCCATGGGGTTATTGAACAGCTCGCCGGTAGCAATGGGGGCCGCACACTGGCTGCGCAGCTGGGCCAGCCACTCGTTCTGATCCGGCGGAAGCAGATCTTCGAGGAAATAGGGAGCGTACGGTTCCAGCTCCTTGGCAAACCGGATCGCCTGATTTGGGGTCAGCCTTTCATGCACATCGTGCAGGATGTGGAAGGAGCTGCCGTACTTTTCCCGCAGCTTGCCGAACATATACACGGTGTTGCGCATGTAGTCGTCCTGGTTAAAATAGGTGCCGGGCAGGGGGTTTTCCGGGGTATTCAGCTCGTCCGGGATCCCGCCGTAAAAGCCCAGCTGGCAGCGGATATAACGGTAGCCCTCCTTGTAGATGCGGTCCACCTCGCGGTATAATCCTTCCAGATCATCCGCCACGGCGTGGGTATAGGCCGGGATCGCCGTCCGCGCCTTGCCGCCCAGCAGCTGGTACAGGGGCATATCTGCCAGCTTGCCCTTGATATCCCACAGCGCCATGTCGATGCCTGCCACGGCGTTGTTCAGCACCGGGCCGTTGCGCCAGTAGGAGTTGACCATCATCAGGTTCCACAGGTCTTCAATATCGTTGGCATCGCGTCCGATCAGGATGGGCTTGAGGTAATCCTCCACCGCGCATTTCACCGCCAGCGGCCGCTGCTGGAAGGTTGCGCAGCCCACACCATAAACGCCCTTATTCGTGAGCACCTTGACAGCCACCAGATTGTGGCGTTCCGGGTTCGTGACAAAACATTTGATATCTGTAATGATCGTAGGTTTCATAAGAAGCACACCTCTTTATAGCAGATTGAAAAGGGTTTGCATTTTTGCTTGCAGAACTATTCAATCATACCTTTGGCGGCAAATCAATTCCTGCTTTTTATTTGGCGAAAACCGCAAAATAAAACAGTCCAATTTTTGAAACTAAAATCATTTAACAGCATGTTATCGTCGCTTTTTGAAATCATTCCAGAGAAATGGTATGTTTTACAATGAAATTTTTCCGTGGTATATTAGCGTCACAACGCACGTGCTGGATTTTCGCTTTGGAACACAATCAAGGAAAAAGGAAACCGAAGAAGGAGGCTCTCCCTTATGGAAAAGACTGAAGTCGTCGCAAAAATCATCGAGTATGTCGGCGGCAAAGACAATGTTGTGAACACTTGGCATTGCATGACCCGTCTGCGCTTTGAGCTCAAGGATACCAGCAAGATCCAGGAGGATGCTATCAAGGCGCTGGATGGTGTCATTGGCGTGCAGTTTGCCAAAGGCCAGCTGCAGATCGTGCTTGGCACCAGCGTCCATAAATATTACGACATCGCCCTGCAGATGCTGGATCTGAAGGAGGATATCGCAGCTCCTGCCCAGCCGGAAAAGAAGAAAGACTTTATTTCCTGGTTCATGGATATGGTGTCCGGCGTATTCGGCCCCATCGTGCCCGCCATTGCCGGTGCCGGTATGATCAAGGGCCTGATGGGCGGTCTTGTCGCTCTGGGCGTTGTATCCAACGCCACCGACACCTATAAGATCATTGATATGCTTGCCAGCGGCGTGTTTACCTTCCTGCCGTTCTTCATTGCCGCATCGGCCGCAAAAAAATTCAAGACCAACCAGTATCTGGCCATTGCCATTGCCGCCACTCTGATGTACCCCACCATGGTGGATGCTGCCAAGGCAGGCGAGATCAGCAACTTTATGTTTGCAGGCATCCTGCCCATCCCGGTGTTCAACTATTCCGGTTCGGTCATTCCCATCATTTTCGGCGTATTTGCTCTGAGCTATATCTACAAGTGGGTCGATAATATCGTTCCCGAAGCCGCCCGCACCGTTATCACCCCCACCATCACCCTGTTCATTTCCGGCTTCTTTGCCCTGACGGTCATTGGTCCCGTGGGCATTTACATCGGTAAAGGTCTGGCATGGATGCTGGATGTGCTGTTCGGTATCTCTCCCATCTTTGCCGGTGTCGTCATGGGTCTGATCCGCCCCGCTTCCATTCTGGTGGGTATGCACCACGCCATGACTCCTATTGCTCTGGAGAACTTTGCCACCAAGGGCTACGACATGCTCATGCCCATGATGTTCATTGCAAATCTGTCCATTGTGGGTGCCGCCGCAGGCTGCTATTTCAAAGAAAAGAGCCAAAAGGAACGTTCCATCGTTCTGTCCTCCGTTCTGTCCGGCATTCTGGGCATCACCGAGCCTGCTCTGTTCGGCGTGCTGACCAAGTACAAGAAGGGCTTCCTTGCAGCTACCATCGGCAGCTGCGTGGGCAGCGCTTTCATCGGTGCCTTCGGTGTGCGTCTGTACGGCTACATCACCTCCAGCATTTTCAGCATTCCCGCTTATATCGGACCTTACTTCATCTACGCCGCCATCGGCTGGGTCATTGCCTTTGGCTTATCCTTTGTTCTGAGCTACCTGTTCGTGGTCAAAATGGACCGCAGCTGATCGCTTTTTCAAATCTCCCACGATAAAAAAACAGGGCCGCCGCACAAACGATGTGCGGCGGCCCTGTTGGCGTTCTGTTTTTATTTCCCCGCCAGAAGAATGGCCAGCACGGCTTTCTGCACATGCAGGCGGTTCTCGGCTTCATCGAAGATTTCCGGTGCGTGCTGCTCGAACACCGCCGAGGAGATCTCCTCACCCCGGTGGGCGGGCAGGCAGTGCAGCACCATGACATCGGGCTTTGCGCTTTCCAGCAGCTTGCTTGTGAGCTGATAGCCCACAAAATCCCGCAGGCGCTGCTCACTTTCCGGCGTGCCGGGCTTGGCGGTGTTCCACACAGCCGTTGCCACCACGTCGGCGCCCTGAATACCATCGGCAGGATCTGCGGTCAGGTGGAAAGCACTGCCGTACTTGTGGGCGAACATCAGCACATCCGCCGCCGGGCGGTAGCTCTGCGGGCAGACACAGGTGACCTGCATCCCAGCCAGCAGTCCGCCCACGATGAGGCTGTTTGCCATGCTGCTGCCGTCGCCGACAAAGCAGAGCTTCCGGCCCGCAAGGCTGCCCCGGCGCTCCCGAATGGTCATCAGGTCGGCCAGCACCTGACAGGGATGGGCGTAATCCGTCAGGCCGTTGATCACCGGCACACCGGCCAGCTCGGCAAACTCTTCCAGATCGCTCTGGCGGTAGGTGCGCCACACCACGCAGTCGTAGTAGCGGCCCAGCACCCGGGCGGTGTCCTTGAGGGGCTCGCCGCGCCCGGCCTGCAGCTCGGCGGTGTTCATGTAGTTGCCCAGACCGCCCAGCTGGTACACACCCACCTCAAAGCTAGTGCGGGTGCGGGTGGATGCCTTGGAGAACATCAGGGCAACCGTCTTTCCTGCCAGCAGCGGGGCCGTGCCGCCCAGCTTCTGCTGTGCCTTGAGTTGATCGGCCACATCCAGAATGTGGGTCAGCTCGGCAGGGGAGAGGTCGCTCATTTTCAGCAGATTTTTCATGCCTGCTCCTTCGGAGCCGTCGGCTCCATCTTGCCCAGCACATCGCTCAGGATCTCCAGCGCCATGTCCACATCGTGCTCGCTGAGGGTCAGCGGCGGCAGCAGGCGCAGGCGGGTCTTGGCTGTCAGCACCAGCAGGCCCGCTTCGCGGCAGGCGGCCAGCACATCTGCGGCCTTGAGGTCGTAGAACTCGATGCCCACCATCAGGCCGATGCCGGAAATGCTCTTGACATGGGGCAGCTTTGCGATGCCTGCGCGCAGCTGGACGGCGCGCTCGTTGACATTGGCAAGGAAGCTCTGGTCCATGCGGTCCACCACCACGTTGGCACCGGCGCAGACCACCGGGTTGCCGCCGAAGGTGGAGCCATGGGTGCCGGGGCCCATGCCCTCGGCTACCTTTTCGTTCATCAGCACTGCGCCGATGGGCAGGCCGCCGCCCAGACCCTTGGCCAGCGTGACCACGTCCGGCTTGAGGTTGTAGTGCTCGCAGCACAGGAAGGTGCCGGTGCGGCCCACGCCGGTCTGCACCTCGTCCACGATGAGCACAAGGTCTTTTTCGTCGCAGAGCTTGCGCACGGCCTGCACGTAGTCCGGGTCCAGCGCCATCACACCGCCTTCGCCCTGAATGAGTTCCAGCATCACGGCGCAGGTGGTGCGGTCCACCAGCTCCTCCAGCGCTTCGATATCGCCTGCCGGAGCATACAGGAAGCCCTCGTTGAAGGGGCCGAAGTAGTTGTGGAACACCTCCTGACCGGTGGCGGTCAGGGTGGCGATGGTGCGGCCGTGGAAGCTGTTCACCAGCGTGATGACCGTGGTGCGGTCCTTGCGGTAGTGGTCCACGCTGTACTTGCGCGCGGCCTTAATGGCACCCTCGTTGGCCTCGGCACCGGAGTTGCCAAAGAACACCTTGCTCATGCCGGTGCGCTTACACAGCTTTTTGGCCAGCTTGCCGCAGGGCGCGGTGTAGTAAAGGTTAGAGGTATGCTGCAGCTTGTGGGCCTGCTCGGAAACGGCCTCGGCCCAGTCCAGATCACAGTAGCCAAGGCTGTTCACGCCAATGCCGCTGGTAAAATCCAGATACTGCTGACCCTCGGGGCCTGCGGCGCGCAGGCCGTGGCCTTTTTCCAGCACGATGGGGTTGCGGTTATAGGTGTGCAGGACGTATTCGCCGTCCCGCTTGATGACTTTTTCAGAATCCATAGGTGTACCCTCCTGTGAACAGAAACTGTGAACAGAAAACCCTCTCAGGCGCTTTCGCGCCAGAAAATGCTGGCAAAGGCTTGAGAGGGTCATTTTTCTTATTATACCGCCTGCACGGCACCTGCGCAATGCTTATTCGCGGTGGCTGCGGCGGTAAAAGCGGGTGCCGGAGCCGCGGTTGGAGAACAGCTCCAGCAGGATGGAGTGGGGCACGCGGCCATCGATGATGACCGCCTCGTGCACGCCCTGATAGATGGCATCGGCCATGCCGCCGATCTTGGGGATCATGCCGCCCGCAATGATGCCGGCGGACTTATAGCCCTCGATCTCGGACACCTCCACCTCGGGGATGAGGGTGCTCTCGTCGTCCTTATCCCGCAGCAGGCCCGCGATATCGGTCATGGATACCAGCTTCTCCGCTTTCAGCGCAATCGCGATCTGCGCAGCGGCGGTGTCGGCGTTCACGTTGTAGGCCTGACCCAGATCGTCCATGCCCACCGTGGCGATCACGGGAATGAAGCCGCCGTCCAGCAGGCTTGCGATCAGGGTAGCGTCCACATGCACGATCTCGCCCACATGGCCCAGCTGGGGGTCCAGCTCGGTGCAGCGCAGCATCTGGCCGTCCATGCCGCACAGGCCCACGCCGCGGCCGCGCAGCTTTGCCACCAGATCTTTGTTCACCTTACCGGCCAGCACCTGCTGCACGATCTCCATGGTGGCATCGTCAGTCACGCGCAGACCGTTTGCGAAATGGCTCTCCACGCCCACTTTCTTCAGCATCTCGTTGATGGCCGGGCCGCCGCCGTGCACCAGCACCACGCGCACACCCAGCAGGGTAAGGGTGACCAGATCGTTCATGACGGCATTTTTCAGTTCTTCGTTGATCATGGCATTGCCGCCGTACTTTACCACCATGGTCTTTCCGTGATACTTCTGGATGTAGGGTGTCGCCTCAGAGAAAAGGCGCGCCATTTCTTCGTTTTTCATATACTCTCCTTGCCGCCAGCACGCTTGCTCCGGCATTCGTTTTCCACCAGACGAACTCCTTCCGTCATCGCTACGCGATGCCGCCCATTCCCCTTCTGGCACTTTCGTGCCACCTCCCCCGGCCGGGGGAGTCTTTCTCAAGGAGGGAGGCTTTCAGGCGCCCTCCTTGAGGGGGCTGTCGCCGCAGGCGACTGGGGGAGTTCCATTAAGTTCTATAGTCGCCGTTGATCTTGACATAATCGTAGGTCAGATCGCAGCCCCATGCCTTTGCGGATGCATCGCCGGTGCCCATGTCCACCTTGACCAGCACATCGTGCTCAGCCAGCACCTTGGCGGCTTCGTCCTCGCTGTAGGGGTGGTAGGCGGCGTTTTCGCACACATACACCTCACCGGCCTTGCTGGAAAGCCACACGCAGACCTTATCAATGGAGAAATCGCCGGGGGTGTAGCCGATGGCGCACAGGATGCGGCCCCAGTTGGCATCGCGGCCGAACACTGCGGCCTTGAACAGGTTGGAGCACACCACGCTGCGGCTGACGGCACGGGCGGTCTTCAGGTCGGGGGCGTGGGTCACTTCGCAGGTGATGAGGTGGGTGGCACCCTCGCCGTCACCGGCGTGCTCGGCACACATGTGCTCGGCAATGGCGGTGAGCGCGGCAACAAAGGCTTCGTAGTCCGCGTTCTCCTCGCAGATCTCCGGGTTGCCTGCAAGGCCGGAAGCCATGATGATCAAGGTATCGTTGGTGGAGGTGTCCAGATCCACGCTCATCTGGTTGTAGGTGCCGGGCACCACGGTCTTGAGGGCCTTTTCCAGCAGGATGGGGGACACCGCCGCATCGGTGGTGTAGAAGGCCAGCATGGTTGCCATATTGGGGGCGATCATGCCGCTGCCCTTGCCAATGGCACCCACCGTGCAGGTCTTGCCGCCCAGCTCGAACTGGATGGCGTATTCCTTTTTGTGGGTGTCGGTGGTCATGATGGCGGTGGCGGCATCGGTGCTGCCCTGCTCGTCCGCAGCCAGCTTTGCGGCGGCGGCAGGGATGCCCCGGGCAAAGGGGTCGATGACCATGGGCTGACCGATGACACCGGTGGAGGCGGGCAGAACGTCCTGCGGGTCGATGCCCAGCTCCTTGCCCACCAACTCACAGCATTCTTCGGCCAGAGCCACGCCGTTGGCGGCGCAGGTGTTGGCGTTGCCGCTGTTCACGATGATCGCCTGTGCGTAGCCGTCCTTCAGGTGGGCGCGGTCCACCTTGATGGGTGCGCCGCAGACCTTGTTGGTGGTGTACACACCGGCGGCGGCGCAGCGCACGTCCGCCTTGATGAGTGCCAGATCGTATTTTTCTGCATGGTTTGCGCGGATGCCGCAGTGCACGCCAGCCGCTGCAAAGCCCTTGGGCGCGCAGATGCCGCCCGCAACTTCCTTGTACTGCATAATGATCTTCCTTTCCCACAGGACGAACCCTCTCAGTCAATGCCTTGCGGCATTGCCAGCTCCCCCAAAAGGGGGAGCTTTTCAGCAAGAGGGAAACCTTATCTTTTTGCCAAAAGCTCCCCCTTCGGGGGAGCTGTCACCGTCAGGTGACTGAGAGGGTTTTCTTTTTTATTCCAACCCTTTGGTCTCTTCCAGACCCAGCATCAGGTTCATGCACTGGACGGCGGCACCGGAGGAGCCCTTGCCCAGATTATCGAACAGGGAGACCAGCATCATCTGGTCGCCTGCAGCGTTCACGGTCATGTACAGCTCCATGCGGTCGGTACCGGCCATGGCATTGGAGTACAGGCCGTTTTC